>JAAGKN010000287.1_pt1 | contig 91434 bp, 76 predicted proteins | sample 6206371 | NCBI WGS metagenome assembly JAAGKN01 (sample SAMN11533720, study PRJNA540317) | gut metagenome | isolation source: fecal pellets from male and female animal of same cohort | host: Peromyscus leucopus | place: USA:CA | collected 2017 | reverse complement strand
CAAAGAAAGCTGCAAATGATCGCAGCTTAAAGAAAATGAAACGATCTGGATAGGGATAAACAAAAAAGGAGGTGTATCGGGCATTACGACACACCTCCTTCTATTTTATTCGGGTGAAAAAAGGATTTCCACCCTTAGATGATCATAATCAAATTATTCTTCTACACTCCAGTTTTCAGCAGCCATACGTTTGTAGCTACGCAGACGCCACTTAGCGTTTTCTTCTGCGGCAGCAAACAATTCGGCAGCTTCAGCCGGATACTGTTTTGCAACAGATGCGAAACGAACTTCACCTTTCAGGAAATCCTGGAACTTACTCCAATCCGGTTCTTTGGAATCCAATGTGAACGGGTTCTTGCCTTCAGCTTCCAAAGCCGGGTTGTAACGCCACAAGTGCCAGTAACCGCATGCAACAGCTTCTTTTTCTTCAGCCTGAGATTTACCCATACCCTTCTTCAAACCGTGGTTGATACAAGGAGCATAAGCGATAATCAAAGAAGGACCGTCATAAGCCTCAGCTTCGCGGATAGCCTTCAAAGTCTGAGCCTGATCAGCACCCATAGCGATCTGAGCCACATATACGTAACCGTAAGTTGTAGCCATCAGACCCAAGGTCTTTCTTGCGTACTCTCTTACCGGCTGCGGCGAACTTAGCGATAGCGCCGACCGGAGTAGCCTTCGAGGACTGACCACCCGTGTTAGAGTAAACCTCCGTATCCAATACCAAGATATTTACGTTCTTGCCGGAAGCGATCACGTGATCCAAACCACCGTAACCGATATCGTAAGAAGCGCCGTCACCACCGATAATCCATTGAGAACGTTTTACCAAGAAGTGGCTCAATTCGGCAATAGTAGCGCAATTCGGACATTTATCCTTGGCAGCTTCAACCATCGGAGTGATCTGTGCAGCCAGTTCTTTCGTCTTATCGGCATCGTTCTGATTTTCGATCCATGCAGTGAACACTTCTTTGTATTCAGCCGGACATTCTTCAGAAGCGACAGCAGCTTCCATAGCCGCCTGGATACGTGCACGCATCTTTTCGTTAGCCAGTTCCATACCCAGACCGAATTCACAGAAGTCTTCGAACAAAGAGTTAGCCCATGCAGGACCTTCGCCCTTTTCGTTCGTCGTATACGGAGTAGAAGGAACAGAACCTGAATAGATGGAAGAACATCCCGTAGCGTTAGCGACCATTTCACGGTCACCGAACAACTGGGAAATCAACTTCACGTACGGAGTCTCGCCACAACCGGAGCAAGCGCCTGAGAATTCAAACAACGGAGTAGCGAACTGTGAGTTCTTCACGTTAGACTTGATGTCTACCAAGTTTTGCTTAGAAGAAACGTTAGCCACGCAGTAGTTCCAGTTATCGGCCTCAGCCAACTGGCCTTCCAGCGGAACCATAGACAAAGCCTTGTTGCCCTTGAATCCCGGACAGATATCGGCGCAGTTACCGCAACCCAGACAGTCGAGAACGTCTACCTGCATACGGAACTTCATACCCTTCATAGCGGCCGGAGCCTTCACGTCCAACATAGCGAAGCTAGCGCCCTTCTGCTCCTCATCGTTCAATACGAACGGACGGATAGAAGCGTGAGGACAAACGTAAGCACATTGGTTACACTGGATACAGTTCGCCTCATTCCAAACCGGAACGAAAGCGGCCACACCACGTTTTTCGTATTTTGCAGTGCCTTGATGCCATGTACCGTCTTCGATACCCTTGAAAGCAGAAACCTTCAACAGATCGCCATCCTGTGCATTGATAGGACGAACCACTTCGTTGATGAATGCAGGATCGTTGTTTACAACCTCTTCATCATCCGGCAGGTTAGCCCATGCAGGATCAACAGTCAACTGGTTGTATTCGCCACCACGGTCAACAGCTGCATAGTTTTTGTTTACAACATCTTCACCCTTCTTACCATAAGACTTAACGATGAATTTCTTCATCTGCTCGATAGCCAAGTCTACAGGGATAACACCCGTGATACGGAAGAAAGCGGACTGGAGGATCGTATTGGTACGGTTACCTAAACCGATCTCCAAGGCGATCTGTGTAGCGTTGATATAATATACAGTGATATTCTTCTGAGCGAAGTAACGTTTTACCTTATTAGGCAAGTGCTTAGCCAACTCCTCAGCGCCCCAAACGGTATTCAACAAGAAGGTACCGTTCTCACGCAAACCACGAGTCACGTCGTACATGCGCAAGTAAGCCTGAACGTGGCAAGCCACGAAGTTCGGGGTGTTCACCAGATATGTAGAACGGATGGGATCGTCACCGAAACGGAGGTGAGAACAAGTGAAACCACCAGACTTCTTGGAGTCGTAAGAGAAGTATGCCTGGCAATATTTGTTGGTGTTGTCACCGATAATCTTCACAGAGTTCTTGTTGGCACCTACAGTACCGTCTGCACCGAGACCGTAGAACTTAGCCTCGAACATACCTTCGCCACCCAAGGCGATCTCTTCCTTCTGAGGCAGAGAAGTGAAAGTAACGTCATCCACGATACCGATCGTGAATTGGTTCTTCGGCATCGGCAACGCCAAGTTCTCGAATACGGACAGGATCTGAGCCGGAGTCGTATCCTTAGAACCCAGACCATAACGGCCACCTACGATCACCGGAGCATCCTCCTGACCATAGAAGCAGTCTTTTACATCCAGATACAAAGGTTCGCCTACTGCACCCGGTTCTTTTGTACGGTCCAAGACAGCAATACGCTTAGCAGTCTTAGGAACAGCTGCCAGGAAGTGTTTAGCGGAGAACGGACGATACAAGTGAACGGAAACCAAACCTACTTTTTCACCCTTAGCTGTCAGGTAGTCGATAGCTTCACGAGCGGCCTCCGTAACAGAGCCCATGGCGATGATCACACGCTCAGCGTCCTCAGCTCCGTAATAATCGAACAAACCGTATTTACGGCCTGTGATCTTGGAAACCTCGTTCATATATTCTTCTACGATAGCGGGAACTGCCTCGTAGTAAGAGTTGCATGATTCTCTGTGTTGGAAGAAGTGGTCAGGGTTTTCAGCCATACCACGTGCAACCGGAGTTTTCGGGTTCAAGGCACGGGCACGGAACTCAGCCAAGGCCTTCTGGTCGATAAGCGGAGCCAAGTCCTCATTCTCCAAAGCCTCGATCTTCTGGATTTCGTGAGATGTACGGAAACCGTCGAAGAAGTTCACGAACGGAACACGAGATTTGATTGTAGCCAAGTGAGCTACACCGGCCAAGTCCATAACTTCCTGTACGGAACCTTCGGCCAACATGGCGAAACCTGTCTGACGGGCAGACATCACGTCCTGATGGTCACCGAAGATACACAACGCATGAGAAGCCAATGTACGAGCGGATACATGGAATACGCAAGGAAGCAATTCACCTGCGATCTTGTACATGTTCGGGATCATCAGCAACAAACCCTGAGAAGCAGTGTAAGTTGTTGTCAGTGCACCCGCCTGCAATGAACCGTGAACAGCACCGGCAGCACCACCTTCTGATTGCATTTCCTGTACCATTACAGTTTCGCCGAAAATATTCTTACGTCCGGCAGCAGCCCATTCATCTACATATTCTGCCATTGTAGATGACGGAGTGATGGGGTAAATCGCGGCAACTTCGCTGAACATATACGAGATATGAGCAGCGGCCTGGTTACCATCACAGGTTAAAAATTTCTTCTGTTTTGTCATAGACTCTTACTATTAGTATTTAAAAAAATTTCAATATAAAAAGCCGAAAAGCCAAAGCGGGATCATGTTGCCCTCTCCTACTTCGACCTTATCGATTGCATAATACAGATCAGGATTATTCTTCACTTTCATATTTTCTTCAATCCTGAAATTATACATTCCATTGACCAAGAAATGTGCGTTCTTCCCGCCCTCGTTCAATCTATTGTCCTTCAGAAGCTGGTTATAAAAGAACGATTCGCGGACAGACTGCATATTCACTTCCATCGGCCGGATGGGATACATCAGATTGGAATTATACATATACACTTTAGACGGCTTCTTGGGGAACGACTCTCCTACCGGATACAGCATATTCATCAAACGGGCATCCGTCAAATACTTGATATAGTTCATCACGGTGGCCCGGGATGTCTCGATATCCTTGCTCAACTGACTCACGTTTGGGGTACAAGGAGCGCTCGTAGCCAACAGATAAAGCAGCTTACGCAGTTTCGGCAGGTAGCTTTGTTCGATTTGTTTTATGTATAACACGTCCACCTCTAGCATCATATTCATGGTCTTTAGCAAATTCTCCGAGAAATTGCGTTTCTCCAGGAAGAACGGATAGAAACCATGATGCAGATAGTCCTGGAAGTATGCCATCGGTTTTCCCACCGAGCAGATGCCTTTCGCAATCTCCTGATGGCCCACCAATATTTCTTCAAATGTATAAGCCGGAAAACTGTTCCCGGACATCAGATTAAAAAATTCCCGGAATGAAAAACCTCGTAGGTTATACGAAACCACCTTGCCTGACAGGTCGGGATTTTCTTCTTTCAACCGCATGACGGAAGAACCGGAAAAAATGATCTTCAAATCGGTGAAGTTATCGTAACAATAACGGAGTTCTTTCGACCATCCCGAATATTTGAACACTTGGTCAATCAGCAACACTTTTCCCCCTTTTGCCCTGAACTCAGAAGCAAAATCGACCAACGTACGTTCCGTAAAATAAAAATGATTCAGATTTATGTAAAGACACTCCTTATTATCCGCGCCAAAATGCTCGCGGGCATAATCCAGCAGAAAAGTCGTCTTTCCCACTCCGCGAGAACCCTTAATGCCGATCAGCCGGTCACTCCAGTCGATCTCATCCATCAGTCCTCTGCGAACCGGCGAATACAAATGTTCTACCAGGTATTTATGTGTTTTAAAGAATGAATCCACCTTCTATTCAATTGACAATTAACAATGGACAATTGACAATTTGTGATCGCTTATCCATTTGTTTAGCGGGGCAAATATAGATAATCTTTCTCAAATTGCAATACAGAGTTTGCAATTTTCACCACAAAACACAAATTGTCAATTGTCAATTATCAATTATTCAATCACCGTCACCCAATTATACACATCCGGCTCATCCCCATACTGGATAGCACGTAGCTTATTATACAGCTTTTCACAGACAGGACCCGGCTTTCCGTCTTTCGCAATCACATAAGACTTATTGATGTCCAAGTCGTCGATCTGTGAGATCGGAGCGATAACCGCGGCTGTTCCGCATTCGGCTGCTTCATCGAACGTAGCGATTTCTTCTACCGGAACCGGACGGCGTTCCACTGTCAGACCCATATCGGTTGCCAACTGCTGCAAACTTTTGTTCGTGATGGAAGGCAGGATAGAGTGAGACTGCGGAGTGATATAGCTATTGCCACGGATTCCGAAGAAGTTAGCCGGACCGCACTCATCCAGATATTTCTTTTCTTTCGGATCCAGATACAATACGGCGGCGTATCCCAATTCGTGTGCCTTTTCTCCGGCAACCAAACTAGCGGCATAGTTACCACCGACCTTGATCGTACCGGTTCCCTGAGGTGCAGCACGGTCATAATCACGCATGATACATACTTTGGACGGTTTGAAACCACCTTTGAAGTACGGTCCCACCGGAGTGACAAATACCATGAACATATATTCGGGAGCCGGCTTCACACCCACCTGAGCGCCCAAGCCGATCATCAGCGGACGAATATATAAAGCGGCACCGCTCTCATAAGGAGGAACAAAACGCTCGTTCAATTTCACGACCTTACGTACAGCTTCCTCGAACATCTCTACAGGCAACTCAGCCATCTTGATACCCCGGCTGGAAGATTGCATACGTTTAGCGTTCTCATCCATACGGAATACACGGATCTTTCCGTCTTTTCCCCTGAAGGCCTTCAATCCTTCAAACGACTCCTGCCCGTAATGCAGACACGTGGCCGCCATGTGGATATTAATGATTTCGGAAGAACTGACTTCAAGTTCGCCCCATTTGCCATCCCGATAGTAGCACCGTACGTTATAGTCTGTCTTCATATAACCGAATGCCAGATCAGACCAATTCATATTTTCCATATCCTATTTCAAATTAGATTACTGATTGGCAAAGGTATTAATAAAAAACGAAAAACGTCAGCCATCACCTTGATTTAATCTTACCGGGAAAATAATCCCGTAAGTTGTCACAATGCGTACGGGCAAATTCGGCGATCCCAGTATTGGGGTAATCACGCACCACCTTTTTATAATATCCCAACCACCAATACGCACGTGCAGCCGATTCCGAATCGGTAAACATCGACAACGCCTCATCGACAAGCCAGTCATATTCCATCTGAACACTTTTCTTCTTTTGCGCTATACGTTCATTATCATAACAAGATTTCTTATACTGCGTCAATGCCCAGCACGATTCAAAAGAATTACGCAACCCTATCGCATAACGGATCTGTGCCTGTGCCACCCGGTTGACATCCGTCGAACCATGAATTTGCCGATGAAGCGTTTCCATCTCCCGGGCAAAATTCAGTTTGTAGTCCGAACGGTCAGTCAGGTTCGTTTCCGGTTGAAACGGATTCCGCTTCATGCAATCCTCTTTGAATGTATTCAAGGTGAACTGAAAAGCCAACGGCACTTTTTCCAGATAGACCACCGCCTTTGCATACTCAGACCGGAACAGGTATTTCGTTCCGATTATATCATGAAAATAAACCGGTTCCGAATATCCTCGGCTATTCAAATAATGGTCAAACTCCGACTGAACGTGTTGCAAACGGTCGACATAAGCAACCACATGCCTGACATCAATCGTATCCAGCAAATCAAAAAGGTGATTCCGATAATCATACGGATTTTCCAACCGGCTGCTTTTCCGCAACACATCCATCCAGCAATCCGTCTCTTTTTTCTCCCTGATCTTCCTATATAATAAGTTGTCCGCCACATTGGTCATCTGAATGGCACGTACCCCATCCCCCTCTGTCAAGTAGCGCGGAACGACAACGGAAAGAAGCAGCTTGCGCAACATATCGTTCCAATAATAAAAACTATATCCGCCCACCATCTTATAATGTCCATCAGACTCCGCCACCTCTATCACATCCGGTGTCAAATGTTTCCCGATCAAGGCTTCCATCTTCTTCAAATCCTGTTTCAGACGCGCTTCATGGTTCCGTATATTCGGTGCATATTTGGCAGCCAAATAGATATCCAACACTTGAATGTACTCCTGTATGCCATCACTATTCTTCTGCAGACCTGCCTGCCGGATATGCTGCAGAGCCGCTGCCGGCCTCCTCAGTTTGTCGGCCAGATAAGCTGCCGTATAATACCAGGCTCCCCGATTGACTGTACGCCCATCATTCGCCAACTCCAAAGAGAAATCATACAACCCGGTAAGAGGCACCCAAAGAGAATCCACATAAATACCGTTCTGTTCGGCTCTTCCCCCACTGTTAAAACTGCTCACCCAAAAACTTTCCTCCTTTTCCACCTCGCCGATCATTCCACTGACGGTCGGAAAGAAATCCGTATAGCGAGTATCATAAGAACGGATCAACCGCATTCGCTCCACCTGATCCATTCCTTGCATCTTCTCTTTCAGACAATGGGACAGGGAGTTGACATCACCACAAGCCATATACATAGAGATTGCCCGGTCTACCTGGTTGATCCGGTAATAGCAACCGGCAATATAAGGCATTGTCATCTTCTTAACCCATCCATCCGGAAGAAAATCCTGCCGGGCTTTCCATAACCGGATGCAATCTTCATAACGCTGGAGCGAAAACAAGGCCCGAACAGCCTGCAACGTATATCGGTCTTTCAACCGTTCACCGGCATACGCCTGTGCCCGTTCCGCCAAACGTGACAAAGAGAGATGGAGCGAATCACTCTCACAGGAATAATACCAAGGGTCTTTATGGCGTACATTCCTGAGCTCCTCGCACTGTTTGGCAAGCCCGATACATTCAACTGCCTCCCGGTCATTATGGAGAAACAGCCAGTCGGCGAATCGATTGTCTTTCAGAAAATAACAGTTCAACTCACCCAAGTTCTCAAGCAAATATTCAACATCTTCGCACTCCCATTCATAGATGACCTTGCGAATGTCTTCCAACGGAATATTCCCATCCGTCAGTTGTTGCCACAACCGGCAGTTTTGCTCGGCGTCAGACAGTTGCTTCTCATCCTCCACCCGATAAGTCAGATAAGAGGCAGGAGGATAATAGGGAAAGACACAAGCAGAGACCACCCGCGGCATGAAAAAAAGAGCCATGCTAATCCACACGAAAAACAGATTTGATTTCATCATCAGAATAATTAAAGAGGTTCAACGAATCGAGATGGTAAAGGATAGAACTATGAGGCGCACCCCCCAATTGCCGTTCCACACACTCCTTCACTTGCTTCATTTCCCGGAAAGAAACCCTTTCCACCCGGATTATATCGCCTTTCTTGAACGAAAAAGCGGATTTGGCATCATAGAAATCTTCTGAAACAACATAGCGGAAGCTGTCTTTTACCCTGACAAACGGATTTTGCAACAGTCCGGAAAGCATTTTGGCGTCAATAATTGCCCGAAACGACCGTTCTTGGAACCAAACTCCCCAGCCGAACACAGGATACGCAAAATCCAGATGCAATCCATACGTGTTTCTGCGTTTCAGATAGGATTGGACATCTTTATACGACAAGATGGAGTTCTCCGTCCCGTAGTCGCGTATATTTCCTGTATTATAAAGCATCAGCACCCCCCGGTCCACAGGCGGTTCTTCCTGATGCAACTGGTGTAAACGAATGGTCGCGCTCACACTGATAGACTTGTGGTGAAACTGTTTCCGAACTTCCCGGCACAAGTTGAAATAGATATTTTCCGTACTGCGCGTCCAGTCACAATCCAACTGGACTTCCTTGACATGTTGAATATGATTGGCATTTACCATCGCCCCAACCCGCTCCACTATTTTAGCAGCATATTCGCCCTCCGAATCTTCCATCCGTTTCAGGGCATCGAGTGTGATATAAATAGTCGGGACTATTTCGAGCAAAGAGTCGGGGCGTTCTTGAAAACGGATCGTGGCATTCGGAACGGCATCCCATTTTGATGTCAACTGGTTCACATCCTCCACCACATCAAAAAAACGGACATACAACCGCTTGACCCTCTGCTTCTGCAGGAATGCCTTTTCACTCTCCGACAGGCGGTAAACCGTTTTCCAATAATACATCGAGTTGCACTCCGCATGAGTGCCAATTTTCCAATTCTCTCCGCCACATCCCGTCAATAAGCATAAGAGCGCAAAGAATAGCCATAAAATTTCATTTTGTGTCTTGTACATATATTTTTTGTTTTCAATAATACGATGTACAAAACTATACGCTATCTTTTACACACAAGGCAACCGACGAAGCCCTTTGTATGAAATGCTATCCGGGCTGTGTGAAATGACTTCTCTCAATGGGATTCCGGCAAACGGAAGATCAGATAATTGAGGCTGGATTTCGACAGTTCCACATCCCAATGCCCCAGTTCATGGACCGTCTCGCCATCCTCACGCCACCAGCCATAAGCACTCCCGCCAACCAGATAAAGGGCATCCGAAAAACCATAATCGGCCAACGCTTCCGCAAAATCATAGACCGACTCCCGGTTGCACGACTCAACAAAACAGAGATGGTCGCCCTGCCGCGCCAAAGCCCTGCGAATGGCTTTCCCTTTCAACCGGTTTTCCTGTATCTCTCCATTCATGACCAATGGGTATTGCCGGAAAAAATCGCCTTGCTGCCGCAGACAACGTTCCATGACTTCATCTTCGGTCGAATTTCCCAATACGACCCGCCCGTCCCCAATAGCGCAATAACCGCTCTTCCGCTTTCCACGCGCATAGCGTTCTCCCCGGATGACAAAATCGCCCACAATACCGCCATTATCCCGACGAATATCCGCAGCCTGAACAGCCAAAAAAACTGTGGTGTCGCTCTTTTCCGGCAATTCAAACGAGAGTCCGGCCGACAAACCGTCCAAGACATAAATCTGCATCTTCACGTCATTGATGGAATCGACTGATATGCCCACGGAAGAGGTCCTGCACGGCAACGAGTCTACCGGGATAACCACCGGTTGCTCCATCTCCTGTTTTTCCTCTTCCATTCTCGCCTCTTTCTCCGAATGATAGAAAAAACAGAACCAACCACCGACTCCCAAAATCACGCACAAAACCCACACCCCTATCCGGAGGGCCTTGCCACTTCCACGTTTACGGGGAGAGGTCCCTAAGACCTGTATTTCATCTTCTTCATTCCGTCTCATCACGATTCGATTTCGTTTTCCAATAATTGTTTCAGCTGCTTCAACGCCTCTTTCGAGGCCGAGAGCATAAAGGCATGTTCAATCTTTATATCCGCCAATACCAGCAACTGCTTGCCTATATGAATCTTATATATGTATTCCCGATTAATGATCAGGCTCTTCCCGATCCGGATAAACAAAACAGCCTCCTCTTTCATCTGCTTTTCGATGATTTGCTGGAAATGGGCCAGATTGAACGAAAACACCTGCTCGGTCTCGTCGTGCAGCACCATCGTCGAGTAATTCCCGTCAGAACAGATATACACAATCCGCTCCGGACAGACCCTGACCAGCTCATTCACCGTACTTATGATAATCGGAGACTTCTTCACCTTCACTTCCATTATGACTGTCTGCAAAAGTAATCATTCCCGCAACAAATACAAAAACATCCGGCCGGGTTATTGTGCCGCCCCTTATTGTACACTTTCCCTCAAACCCCATTGGTCCAAATCGAAACTACTACTGCATCTATTTCGATTTTGTACCCCATTTAATTCAAATTACACGCAAGGGTAATATTTTTTTAACAAACATAGCATCCTCATATACCACTACCAATCAGGATTTTAAACAAAAACCTCATTTTAGAGGGGGATATTGTCTATTTTAACATTCATTTCACCTGAAAAAACCGGTAAAAATCACAGGGACAATAGATACAAATTGCAGATTATATCGTATCTTTGTGAATAAGCAACAAAAAGACATGATGGAAACACTTTATCCGATAGGCATACAGAATTTCGAAAAGATACGCAAAGAAGGATATCTTTACATAGACAAGACGGCATTGGTTTACCGATTGGCGAAGACGGGAAGCTATTACTTCCTGAGCCGTCCGCGGCGGTTCGGCAAGTCGTTGTTGCTTTCAACCCTCGAAGCCTATTTCCAAGGGAAAAGGGAGCTGTTCGAAGGGTTGGCGATGGAGCGGTTGGAAAAAGAGTGGGTGAAACATCCGATCTTGCATCTGGACCTGAACATCTCGCAATATAGCTCACAAAAGGACCTGGAAGATATCTTGAACCGCAACCTGGTCGCCTGGGAAGACCTGTACGGGGCAGACCCGGCCGAACGGAGCCTCGCCCTGCGTTTCGCCGGCATCATCCGGCGGGCCTGCGAAAAGATCGGGCAGCGCGTGGTCATCCTAGTGGACGAGTACGACAAGCCTCTCCTGCAGAACCTGCACGACGAGGCGATGCAGACGGAACTGCGGAATATGCTGAAGCCTTTCTACGGCGTTCTGAAAACGATGGACGGCTGTATCAAGTTCGCTCTGCTGACCGGCGTGACGAAGTTCGGAAAGGTGAGCGTGTTCAGCGACCTGAACAACCTGATGGATATCTCGATGGACGACCGCTATGTCGAGATATGCGGCATCACGGAAAAAGAGATCCATACCTATCTGGAGGATGAGCTACAGGCATTGGCTTCCCGACAGAAGATGAGCTATGGGGAGATGTGTCTTGAATTGAAGAAGCGGTATGACGGCTATCATTTCGTGGAAGAATCCATCGGCATGTATAATCCGTTCAGCCTGTTGAACACGTTTGCCAAGAAGAAACTCGGCGACTATTGGTTCGAGACCGGTACGCCTTCCTATCTGGTCGAACTGCTCAAAAGGACGGACTACAACCTCTATGAGATGGCGCACACGCAAACAAGCGCGGATGTGCTGAACAGTATCGACATCGTCTCGCGCAATCCCGTACCCGTCATTTATCAAAGTGGTTACCTGACGATCAAAGAGTATGATTCCCGCTTCAAGACGTATACATTAGGTTTTCCCAACCTGGAGGTGGAAGAAGGGTTCATCAACTATTTGCTGCCCTACTACACCTCCATCAAGGAAGCAAACTCTCCTTTCCAAATCATCCATTTCGTAGAGGAGATCGAATCCGGCGATGCGGAAGCGTTTCTCACGCGCCTACAAAGTTTCTTTGCCGACACGCCCTACGAATTGATCCGCAACCTGGAGGTGCACTACCAGAATGTCTTGTTCATTGTCTTCAAACTAATCGGTTTCTATGTAAAGGCCGAATACCATACTTCGCGCGGACGCATCGACCTGGTGCTGCAAACCGACCGATATATCTATCTTATGGAGTTCAAGCTGAATGGCACGGCAGAAGAGGCTTTGCAGCAGATCGAGGACAGGCAGTACGCTTTGCCTTTCGCTTCCGACGCAAGGACGCTGTTCAAAATCGGAGTGAATTTCAGCAACGAGAAACGGAATATTGATATGTGGAAAATTCATTGCAAATAATGAAAACAGAAAAAGAAAAGATGCTCGCCGGAGAACCTTATGATTGCGGCGATCCTGAATTAATCGACAGATGGCATAAGGCCAAAAAACAGTTACAAAAAAGATACAACAAGACACATAACTGTTTTTTTTATGTACATTTGTCCACCCAAATAAATAAAATAACAACATGAAAGTAATCGATCTGATCAACAGCAGCCAAAGCACTGCGTTCTCTTTTGAAATACTTCCTCCTTTGAAAGGAAACAGCATACAGAAAGTATATAATGTCATAGACAAACTGATCGAATTCGATCCTAAATACATTAACATAACATCCCATCACAGCGAATATATCTACAAGACTTTGCCGGATGGCAGCTTCCAGAAAGTCAACATCCGCAAACGTCCCGGATCGGTCGCCATCGCTTCGGCCATCCAGAATAAATATGGCATAACGGCTGTTCCTCATATTATATGCAAGGGATTTACAAAAGATGAAACGGAATATGCACTGATCGACCTGAACTTTTTAGGTGTTTATGACCTGCTGTTGCTCCGTGGAGATGTAAAAACACTGGAAGCCGGACAAAAAACGGACATATACCACGAACATGCCACCGACCTCCAGCAGCAGGTGAACGATTTCAACAAAGGGATCGCCATTGATGGCTCCGTTTTCGATGCCAATGAAACCCCGTTCTCTTACGGAATGGCCTGCTATCCGGAGAAGCATGAAGAGGCCCCGAATATGGAGTCGGATATATTCTATCTGAAAGAGAAAGTAAAAAACGGGGCGGACTATTTGGTGACACAGATGTTTTTCGACAATGAAAAATATTATGCATTCGTAGACCGATGCCGGGCAGAAGGCATTACAGTTCCCATCATTCCGGGTATCAAGCCGATCGTATTCAAAAACCAACTCACCGTGCTGCCTAAAATATTCCGTTCGGACATTCCCGAACCGTTTGCAGCAGAACTTCGTAAATGCAAAACGGACGATGAAGCGAAAGCCGTCGGTGTCGAATGGTGCATCCAGCAATGCAAAGATTTGATTGCCCACGGCGTCCCAAGCTTGCATTTCTACACGATGATGGCATCGGACAGCGTCTATAAGGTGGCAAAAGAGGTGTATTGAAAGCACGAAAACATCGTTTCACAAGCATGAAACTATATTTCCATGCCGATGAAACGATGTTTCCATGCCGACGGAACTATATTTTCAAGCAATCGTAATCTCCCCGATCAGCGAACAATTCAGATGCTCCTTTACTTCATCCGGCGCCATGCCATGCCCGAACAGGAACATCAACTTGGCAACAGCACATTCGGTCGTGCTGTCGTAACCGCTCACCACACCGGCCTGCAACAGTTTTCGCCCGGTTTCGTAGCGGTGCATTTCCACACTTCCGGCAAGACATTGGGTGACATTGACAATGACAATCCCCCGCTCGACCGCCTCCTTCAACATCTCCAGCAACCAGTCATATCCCGGCGCATTCCCGCTTCCGAATGTTTCCATCACCACGCCTTTCAGACCCGGGATATTCAGGATACTTTCCACTACTTGCGGAGAAATTCCGGGGAATAGTTTTAGTATAGCGATATTTCGGTCCAACAAATAATGCGGTTTCAACGGTTTCCGGGATACCGGATGGTAAATCTGGGAGACATCATACTTAATCGAAATACCGGCATGCGCCAGCGAAGGATAATTATAGGAACGGAACGCATTGAAATTATCCGCATTCGTCTTGCTGGTACGGTTTCCGCGCAACAGGTCGTTCTCAAAGAAAATACACACTTCAGGAACCAGCGGCATATCGTTCTCACGGGCAGCGGCAATCTCTATCGCCGTAATCAGGTTTTCCTTTCCATCCGTACGAAGCATACCGATAGGAAGCTGTGAACCGGTCAGGATCACCGGCTTACTCAGATTTTCCAGCATAAAGCTCAAAGCGGAAGCGGTAAAGGCCATCGTATCGGTCCCATGCAGAACGACAAAGCCATCGTAATCATGATAATGTTCCGCAATGACATGCACGATCTTCATCCATGAATCCGGTCCCATCTCCGATGAATCCATCGGCGGGTCGAATTGAATAGACGAGATTTTATATCCGAGATTTTTTAGTTCGGGAACATGTTCCTCCAAATGTTCGAAGTTAAAAGCCTCCAAAGAGCCTGTCTCAGGATTTTCTATCATTCCGATAGTACCTCCCGTATATATAATCAGAATAGAAGCGTCATCTTTGCATACATTCATAATACAATCCGTATTTATGTGATTTTCCTTTTTACGGCGCAAAGATAACAACTATCATTTTGAAATCAAACACCGGAATAAGATAATTAAAATTCATTCAAAAGCCATCATACAAGAAATACATACAAGAAAAATATTACATTTTGTCAGCCTCTCAAAAAACAAACCGTCATTCCCGCTTTTATTGATCAGGCAATAGAAGTAAGCAATACGCCAGAAACCATACAACAAAATGAAAAAAAGTTTGTTAATCGGATAGGGGCTTTTCCAAGCATCTTAGTCTTATCGACGAAATAATAAATATTACGAAGATGAAATACATACTGTTTATCGCCATGGATTTGGCGTTATATCCTTTTTTACTTGTACTTTTTATCGGTAAATGCATCAAAGAGAAAATACAGATCGCACATTAAGATAAGGGTTTCTTATTTCCCCGATTATTCGTACCTTTGCTCTATCAACTCAATAAGGAGCAACATGTACTTCAAGGATATTATCGGTCAGGAAGAAATAAAAAAACGACTTATACATTCGGCACAGACAGGTGTCGTCCCGCACGCCCAGCTATTCACGGAACAGGGTGGTGCAGGCGCTTTTCCTCTGGCACTGGCCTACGCGCGTTATCTGAACTGCACGAACCGGACGGAAACAGATTCATGCGGGCATTGTCCGTCATGCTTAAAGTATAACGAGTTGGCCCATCCGGACCTTCATTTCGTGTTCCCGATCATATCCAAGAAGGAGAAAAAAAAGGAAGTCTGCGACGATTACCTCACCGAATGGAGAGATTTCCTGAAAGATCGCCCCTATTTCGACATAGACGGCTGGCTGGATCATATCGATGCCGGTAACTCACAGGCCCTAATTTATTCGAAAGAGAGCGACGAGATTATCCGGAAACTAAGCCTCAAGATATACGAAGCGACTTATCGCATCCTGTTGGTCTGGCTTCCGGAAAAACTCCATCAGACCTGCGCCAACAAACTCCTGAAGATTATCGAGGAACCTCCCCGGAACACGGTGATCCTGATGGTATCGGAACTTCCCGACTTGGTTTTAGGAACGATCCTGTCCCGTGCACAACGTATCAACGTGCGGGGAATTCATCCGGAAGATATCGCTTCTTCCATGATTTCCCGGTTCAACTTGACTCCCGAAGATGCCAAGCATGTCGCCCATCTGGCAAACGGCAGTTATCTGAAAGCGGTCGAGGCAATCAGCCTGGGAGAGGAGAACAAGTTCTACTTGGAACAGTTCAAAGGCATGATGCGCAATTCCTGGGCACGTAATGTCAGAGGCATGAAAGACATGGCAGACATGTTGGCGGGTATCGGGCGTGAACGGCAGAAGAACTTCCTTTCTTATTGCCAGCATTTGATCCGGGAGAACTTCATGTACCGGTTCCAATCGCCGGAACTTAATTATATGAATCTGGACGAAGCCGGTTTTGCCGTAAAGTTCGCTCCTTTCATCAATGAACGGAATGTGATCGACATCATGGACGAGTTGGCAAAAGCGGAACGGCATGTGACACAAAATGTGAATGCGAAGATGGTCTTTTTCGATCTTTCCCTACGGCTCACCGTATTGATAAAACGATAGTTTCCGGATCACCGGTCACAGCTTTTTATTCCGCCAGTTTCCTTTCCAGAGATAGAAGAAAGCGGACAGGATCATCAAATCATAGACATGCTCCGTTGTCCAGCAGACCGCCACATCCGCATGTATCCGGATACCGACCCAAAGTGCATAGAAAACATAGACAAAGATGCTTACCATATCAATCAGCAATGCCGTCTGCGTATTGCCCGTTCCCGACACGCTGAAAAAGAAAATAAAAGCAGGTACCGCAATCAGATAAGAAGAAAGCATCACCCAAAGCGACGACACAGAACTGGCAATCAGATCCGGATTATCCGTGTAGATACGCAATACCAGTTCCGGAAACAGGCCGATCAGAATACCGAGCGGCAAAACGAAATAATAGCAAATCCGTATCATACGTCCGCACAAGCCCATCACCAGTTCCGGTTTTCCGGCACCAATCTGATTGCTGACCAGAGAACTGGAAGTCGAAGCAAAGGCATTGACAAACATAAACAGGAACGAGGAGATGCTACGTACCACATTCGTAATCGCCAACGGCCGCTCGCCCAGATGCTCCATCACGACAAAAAACACAAACCAGCCTAAAAAAGCAATCCCATGCTGAATCATAATCCAGATAGAAACACTCAATATTTGCTTCAACATCCGGAAATCTATACCCGAATACTCAAACAGCCCGTATTTTCCATAATCGACTTTCTTCCACGTATAGAGAATGAAGAACAACACCGAAACAGCCTCCGAAATCGATGAAGCGATCGCCGCTCCGGCAATTCCCAATGCCGGTAATCCGAACTTTCCGAATATCAGGACATAGTTCAGCATTACATTGGTCAACACCATCACAACCGAGTTTACGGTCAGGACTTTTGTCTTTGTAATACCAACATAAAAAGCTCTGAACATAACGGCCACAAAAGAGAAGAAAAAGCCATAGACACGCCAGTCCACATACTTCATCGTAGCCTGGTAGACATCATCTGAACCAATCAGCTTACGTAGGAAGAAAGGCGAGTACAGATGCGAAGCCGTAAACAACAACGCTGCAAGCAACAACAGGAAAAATGTCCCCTGCAGAAAGACCGGCCCGATCCGTTTATATTCCTGTGCACCGTTTCGCCGGGCTATCAATACCTGCGCACCAATACTGAAACCGAAGCCAAGCATATAAATCACAAGATAATAGACTCCCGCCAATGCTGAAGCTCCCAACTCGACTTCCCCAACCCGCCCCAAATAGGCCGTATCGGTCAACCCGATCATGTGCTCCATCAGAAGGCTCATCAGAACAGGGAATGTTATTTGCAGAATTTGTTTGTTCGTGAATTGCATATTGCCAGATAAAAAGGGGTGCAAAGATAATAATAAGAATGGATTGCACAATATAACCGAAAGACATTCGTTTTTATAAAAATGAACCGGTATGATGGTGCGTATAATTTATTAATGATATTCCTATGAAAGCGAAATTATTGCTGATATTCTCTCTGTCATTTTACCTTTTCAGTTGTAACGGACAGAATTCCCATATCCCGGCAGCTGTCACTTCGGCCGCTCCAGTCAAGATCAACCGTTTCGACAAGGAACTTTTGAAGTTGGTCGATACGAATGACTCCGCCCTGCAAGCCGGGCTTGTAGGCGAATACCCACAAATGCTCGACATATTGGGGAAAGGCATCCTGAACATGAAATCTCCGGCAATGCCCGTTTTTTTCGACAAATTGGTCAACTACTATTCCGAACCGACTTTGAAGGGGTTATATACCGATGCTGTCCGTCAATATGACAATGTTTCCCAGATCGAGCAAGCTCTCGGCAACGGTTTCACATGGTTGAAGACCTGTTTTCCTTCGATGCAGATTCCGGCCATCTATATGCACGTTTCCGGCTTCAACCAAAATGTACTGGTCGGCGACAGCCTGTTGTCCATCTCGATAGATAAATATTTAGGCGAGGAATATCCGTTATACCAGGATTTCTTCTATGATTACCAGCGCCGGTTAATGACGCCTGAGCATATCGTCTCCGATTACCTTGCCGGTTGGCTGATGTCCGAGTATCCGTTTGAAGGAAAAGAAAATGTACTGCTCGACCGGATGATCTATGAAGGCAAAATAAAATATCTGATCCATCAAGCATTTCCTGAACTGAAGCCTGAAGTACTCATGGGCTACACGGAAACTTCCTATAACTGGTGCAAAGAGAATGAATCCAACCTGTGGAAGGCTATCATAGAGCGCAAGCATCTTTATACGCCAGACCAGATGACAACAGGTAAATATTTCGATAACGTCCCCAGCACATTCCTGGCAAGCGATGCTCCCGGAAATCTCGGCAGTTGGCTCGGCTGGCAAATCATCGACAAATATATGCGGGAAACGAATTCGACTCCGGAAGCCTTGATGCAAAACAACGATAGCCGGGCTATCCTGACCGATTCGAAATACAAGCCCTAAAGACTACGGGGGGAATAAAAAAACCGTCCTATTCTCACGAACAAGACGGATAACCTAATCTAACTTAATTCTAATACCATGAAAAACACTATATCTTAATAACAGAACCGGTATCGAAAAGTTTAATGGAACGGTTTATTTTTATTTCTTTCACAAAATAATGATCGTGCGAGATCAACAACACCGTTCCTCTATAACTCTTTATAGCCGCTGTTATTATTTCAACACTTTGTATGTCCAGATTGTTCGTCGGTTCGTCTAAAATAAATACATCCGGCGCATTATTCCCAATCATAAGACAACAGAACAACAAACGGATCTTCTCGCCTCCACTCAGGCAGGCACAGCCCTTATCCCATGTGTCATAAGGGAACAAATAACGATTAAGAATGGATTTCAGTTCGTGTTCCTCCCAATTTCCGGTATTAAAACGCTCCGTCTGTTCGAATACGGTCAGCCGGGGATCAATCACGGAACATTCCTGATCGATGTATAGATAACTGAAACCGGTCCGCATAATCGTTCCGACAGTCGGTTCCAATTCGCCTAACAACAGTTTGACCAGAGTTGTTTTCCCGCTCCCGTTATTACCGGAAATATGAATACGGTCACCACTCCTGACCTGAATATCCAGCGGAAACTGCCATAAGCTGGAGGAAGTATAACCGAAATTGATCTGTTCCGCCACTATCAGAATTTTACCGATATGCAGGTTGGAAGAATTAAAGTCCGTCTGAAGTCCTCGCAAACCGGGCATCGCATTCTGAAGGTCGGTAATCGAGTCTTGCAGAGATGCCATTTTTTCTTCATGGGTATCCCCCAACCGAACTGTGCTTTTCTCGGCTTTATCTTTTAATGTATTTACGGCCATACGCGAAATACCTTTTTTGAAAGCATACTTTTCGCTGCGAGCATTTATCTTATTTTTCCGTTCCATTACTTCGCGGGCAAGTTTACAGGCTTGTCGTAACTCCTTTTTCTTCTCTCCCAACCGGTTTTGCAAAGCTGTCAACGCCAATTCTTTCTGTTCCTTGTAGAAATCAAAATTACCACCATAAAGAGTGATGGCATTTCTCTCAAGTTCACAGATACAGGGTAACAGATTCAGCAACGTCCGGTCATGGCTGACAATCAGCATGGTCGAACGGCCGTTCTTAACCATCTCATACAGTTTTTCCCGGCTGGAAACATCCAGATGATTCGTCGGCTCGTCCATCAGAATAATTTCCGGTGCATGTACAAGAATACCGGAAAGGAACACCTTTGTCTTTTCCCCTCCACTCAACGAATGCATCGGCCGGGACAGTTGCAGATGTCCCAAATCCCAAAAAGCAAGTGCCGAAAGGCAACGCTCCTCCACATTCCAATCATCATTCAGGGAGATAAAGTTTTCTACCGAAGTGTCGCCTTCAAGAATTGCATGAAGTGCCTTTATCCGGTCATCCACCCTCAAGGCTTCCACCACTGTCAGTCGATCGAACTGTCCGAAATGTTGCGGGATGTAATAAGGGCGTGAAGAACAGATAATCTCTCCCGACGAAAGTTGCAGGCTTCCCTCAATGATACGCAGCAAGGTCGATTTGCCCGTACCGTTATTGCCGACCAGCGCAAGACGCTGTCCTTTATTGACTGTTAGGTTTATGTCCTGAAAAAGTGATTCTTTGTCGGCATGGACATAGCATAGCTGATGTACGGATATACACATAGTTTTCTTCAGATTAAAAATTACAAACTAAAAAGGATAATCACAAACGTGCCGAAGCGCGGCACAGGATAAGGCCGGAGTAAAGAATCGGCAATCGAAAATGAACAATTGGAATTACATCAGTAGATATTTACGATATGCAGAAACCGGCTTAATCGGATATTTTCATCGGAGTATTTATATAATTATACCGCAAAGATAATCCTTTTTCCAATACTATCACCTACTTCATAAAATAGATTCGGAGAGCAGTCTCAAAACACCGGTGTTTCGTATTCAAAACATATATGTTTTGTAAGCAAAACACCGGTGTTTTGAAAAAGGGATCCATTATTGTAATACACTTCATGCCTCCATGAACGGTTATACATACAACACAACATAAAATTTAAAAGCTATGGGATTTTTATGGTATATTATCATCAGTATAGCAGCCGGTTTTCTTGCAGGTAAAATCATGCGGAGAGGTGGCTTCGGAGTAATAATCAATCTGATTTCAGGAATAGTCGGCGGTGTATTGGGCGGCTGGCGTCTACGGCACTCAAAGTCTTGTAAACCCTTGTCACAAAATCATGCGAATCTGATATGTCGTGCAGTTTGAAACGGTTCGGATGGTTACTTGCCTCCCACATGAGATTACCATAAAACCCGGAAGCAAAAACAGCATATAAGAGAAAAACAAGGTACTCAAAAGTACCAACAAGGCTATTTTCTTCATAATGTATTCTGCTTTCCAGGTTTTAACTCCAATTGGGGAAGAGCCCTATCCCAACACCACCAGCACCCCGACCGGGCCGTGTGCCCCCAATACAAGCGCCTGTTCGATATCGGCTGTTTTGGATGGGCCTGAGATGAAAGCGCCGAAATCGTATGTCATGTTTTCCGTTCGTTTATAGGCTTCGTGCATGTTGTTCACGATCGAACTACGATCTATCAGCATGACCAAGCTGTCGGAGATAAAATACAATGCCTTGTGCTTCACCCCGCGAGTAATCCAGACAGCCCCGTTCTCGGCTACACCGAAATGACCCTCCACGACGGCAAGGTCGGTATTGTCCAACTCGCGGGGATCGTCGAGGTCGTCCGGATTGAAGGTGGCACAGGTGATACCGGGCAGATTGGAGGCAATACGGGTTGCATCAGGAAAATGGCGGCGGATGATATCGTTGATATCGTCGCCAGGCTGCATCAGGACAGCTTGCCCCCCGGCAGCTTTCAGGGAGTCGGTAAATTGGGTGATTTTATCTTCGTAAGTGATGGCACCCAGCGTCAGTTCCGGCATGTCGTAACGTTTGCCGGTGTGGCGACGTATAGCGGATAATATATCGTTTTTACTACTCATTGTCGTATTATTTTATCTTGTTACTTTTCCACATTTCATTGAACGACTGTTTGGCAAAAACCGGCAGTTCACGGCCCTTGCCCCATGCATTCAGAGCGTTGTAGATCATAAAACGAGGCATCTTATTGGCCACCGGGGCAAACTTCAAAGCCGTATTGAACAACTTCGGACGTTCCATCAAGAACTTCATTCCGCCGGACATAATCTTCTTCTCTGTACTCGCTTTTCCAATCTTATCCAAATCCTGACGCCAACGGTAAATCTGTTCGCCGAGATCAATCTTGACCGGGCAGACATTCGAGCAAGAGAGGCACAGCGAGCAGGCGGAAACATTGTCCGAATATTTCACCGGATCTTTCAGCATCCCCAAGTTGATCCCGATCGGTCCGGGTATAAAATAGGTATAAGAATAGCCACCGCTACGACGATAGACCGGACAGGTATTCATACACTCGCCACAACGGATGCAGTTCAGCGTACGGATATGATCGGGACGCGCCAGAATATCGCTCCGCCCGTTATCGACTATAATGATATGAAACTCTCCCCCTTCTTTCGGCTTACAATAGTGAGAAGTATAAGAAGTGATCGGCTGCCCTGTGCCGGAGCGTGCCAGCAGACGGGTAAAGACACCTAACGACTCCCGATCCGGAACGATCTTCTCCATTCCGAACGTCGCAATATGAACATTCGGGAAAGAAGTTCCCATATCTGCATTCCCTTCATTGGTGCAAACCACTATCTCACCGGTCGAAGCGACTGCAAAGTTAGCTCCCGTCATGGCAACATCGGCTGTCAGGAACTTCTCGCGCATATTTTCGCGGACGGCATGCGTCAGATAGGTCGGGTCTGAGTTTCCTTTTTCCGTACCTAACACGCGCTCCATCATCTCGCCTACCTCCTGCCGCTTGATATGGATAGCGGGCATCACGATATGGCTGGGATGAAGTTTCATCCATTGAAGTATACGTTCACCGAGGTCGCTCTCGATTATATCGTAGCCGTTTCCGAACAAGAAATCGTTCATGCCACACTCTTCGGTCAACATAGATTTACTCTTTATCAGCGTATGCGCCTTATGTTGCCTCAGGATTTCAGCGACAATCGCATTATGTTCCGCCGCATTTTTCGCCCAATGGACGATTGCCCCGTTGGCCGTGGCGTTCTTCTCGAACTCCTCCAAAAGGGTATCCAAATGACTGTTCGAATAAAGTTTGATATCACAAGCCAGTTCGCGCAAGCGTTCCCATTCGGGAAGCGAATGGCTCATTTTATCCCGTTTGGCACGGACCATCCAGAGGGTTTCGTCGTGCCAGGCTTCCTGCTTGCGGTTCCCGATGAAGCGGGCTGCCGCTTTTGAATGTTTCGTGCTCATAATCCGGAGGCTAATATTTCAACCATATGAATCGTTTTAATCGGAAGGTTGTCACGCTTGATCACGCCTTCCATATGCATCAGGCAAGAACTATCGGCACCGGTGATGTACTCGGCTCCCGTGCTCATGTGGTCCTTCACCTTATCTTGTCCCATGCAAACAGACACTTCGGGCTCTTCAATCGCAAACATGCCACCGAAGCCGCAGCACTCGTTGACACGTTTCGGTTCGAATATCTCGATGCCTTTCACCAAAGAAAGGAGATCGCGTAACTTGGAAAAATACGGGATATTCCGTTCGCTCGGAGAAGAAAGATGCAACTCGCGCACACCGTGACAGCTATTGTGGATGCTCACCTTGTGGGGAAACTCGGCTTTCAGTTCTTTGACCTTCACAATATCGTGCAGAAACTCGCAGATATCATAAATCTTCTTGCTGTTCATACACACATGCCCTGCCTTTTCCAGAATACCGGGATGATTCTCTTTCACGAAAGCGACGCAACTGGCGGAAGGACCAACCACATAATCGTACGAACGGAACAACTCTTCCATCCGCAGCGCCAACCCTGCCGATTCATGCTCGAACCCGGCATTAGCCATCGGCTGACCGCAACAAGTCTGGTCTAAGGGATAATCCACATCCAACCCGAGACTTTTCAATAATTTATAGGAAGCGACACCAACTTCCGGATACACAGCATTGATATAACAAGGAATAAATAGTCCTATCTTCATATTGGTTTATTTTAATTACCACAAATGTAATAATTATTCTATTGCTTTCGGCTTGATCCAAAAGTAACGGATCACTTATACTCTTGCCAACTCCGTATCTGAATATCATCTATACCCAAGGTACAGAAAGCCTCGATAAAGGCGCTTGCCAGACGGGCATTCGTGATGAGCGGGACGTTCAAGTCGATAGCGGCACGGCGGATCTTGTAGCCATTGTCCAATTCTCCGGCGGAAAGATCGCGCGGAATATTCACAACCATGTCGATCTTCCTTTCGTGGAGCATCGTGAGTGCTTGCGGTTCTTTGCCCTCCTCGCTCGGCCAGTAAACCTGCGTGCAGGAGATACCGTTCTCTTCAAGGAAACGATACGTCCCGCCTGTGGCAAAGAGATTATAGCCTTTTGCAACCAGCATCTTGGCGGCATCCAGCATGGCGACTTTCTGTTTCGGTGTTCCTGTCGAGAGCAAAATATTCTTTTCCGGGATACGGAGACCGACAGAGAGCATACTCTTCAGGATGGCCTCGGAAACATCGTCACCGATACAGCCGACCTCGCCCGTCGAAGCCATATCGACTCCCAGAACGGGATCAGCTTTCTGCAAGCGGTTAAAAGAGAACTGGGAAGCTTTGATACCTACATAATCCAAGTCAAACTCGTTTTTATTCGGTTTCTCGACAGGCAAGCCCAACATGATACGGGTAGCCAGCTCGATAAAGTTAATCTTCAACACTTTGCTGACGAAAGGGAAGGAACGGCTCGCGCGGAGATTGCATTCGATCACCTTGATCTCGTTGCCTTTCGCCAGATACTGGATATTGAACGGGCCGGAGATATTCAGCTCCTTCGCAATCTGCTTACTGATACGCTTGATCCGACGGACCGTTTCGACATACAGCTTTTGTGCGGGAAACTGGATAGTCGCATCGCCGGAATGCACACCTGCAAACTCGATATGTTCGGAGATGGCATACATGACGATCTCACCCTTATCGGCCACCGCATCCATTTCCACCTCCTTGGCATGTTCGATAAACTGGCTGACAACGACCGGATGCTTCTTCGAAACGTTGGCCGCCAGCTGCAGGAAGCGTTCGAGTTCCTCCTGGTTGGAGCAGACATTCATGGCGGCACCGCTCAGCACATAGCTCGGACGGACTAAGACCGGGAAACCGACCTCGGCCACAAACTCGTTGATATCCTCCATTGACGAAAGTTCTTTCCAGCGCGGTTGATCCACTCCGATACGGTCCAGCATGGCGGAGAACTTCTCGCGGTCCTCGGCATTGTCGATGCTCTTGGCGGATGTCCCTAAGATATTGACATGCTGCTCGTCGAGGCGCATCGCCAGGTTATTCGGAATCTGGCCGCCTGTCGAAACAATCACGCCGTGCGGATTTTCCAGTTCGAGGATATCCATCACACGCTCGAATGTCAGCTCGTCGAAGTACAGACGGTCGCAGATATCATAGTCGGTCGAAACGGTCTCAGGGTTATAGTTGATCATCACCGAACGCCAGCCCTCCTTGCGGATAGTCTCCAGGGCCTGGACCCCGCACCAGTCGAACTCGACCGAGCTACCGATACGGTATGCACCCGAACCGAGCACCACAATGGAGCGATGGTCGCCCAGATACTGCACATCGTTTTCCGTACCGCTATAGGTCAGATACAGGTAGTTGGTCTGGGCCGGATATTCGGCGGCGAGGGTGTCGATCTGCTTCACGACCGGGACGATACCGTGCTCCTTACGGAACTGGCGTACCTGCATCATGCCTTTTTCTATATCCCCTTCAAGGCCGAGGGCACGGGCGATTTGGAAATCGGAGAAGCCCTGCACTTTCGCCTTGCGAACGAGTTCCGGGTTCAAACGCCAACGCTTGATGCCTTTCATATCGAAGGCACGCAGTTCCTTATCGGTCTGCATGATTCCGTAAAGTTTTTGCAGGAACCACTTGTCGATCTTCGTCAATTCATGTATCTGGTCGACGGTATATCCGGCACGGAATGCTTTCGAAATAACAAAGATGCGGGTATCGGTCGGTTCATGGAGCGCCTTGTCAATGTCGGCGATCACCAGCTCCTTGTTTTCCACGAAGCCGTGCATGCCCTGTCCGATCATACGCAGACCCTTCTGAATCACCTCTTCGAAGGTACGACCAATCGCCATCACCTCGCCCACCGATTTCATGCTCGACCCCAATTCGCGTGCCACGCCATGAAACTTGCCCAAGTCCCAACGCGGAATCTTGCAGACCACATAATCGAGAGCCGGTTCGAAAAAAGCGCTTGTCGTCTTCGTCACTGAATTTTTCAAATCGAAAAGGCCATACCCTAATCCCAACTTGGCAGCGACGAACGCCAATGGATAGCCGGTTGCTTTCGATGCCAACGCGGACGAACGGGATAGCCGGGCGTTCACTTCGATCACACGATAATCTTCGCTCTCAGGATCGAAAGCATATTGCACGTTGCATTCCCCCACGATACCGATATGACGGATGATCCGGATAGCCAGTTCACGAAGTTTATGATACTCGCTGTTGGTCAGTGTTTGTGACGGAGCAATGACAATACTTTCGCCGGTATGGATGCCCAACGGATCGAAGTTCTCCATATTACAGACCGTGATGCAGTTGTCGAAACGATCCCGCACCACTTCATATTCCACTTCTTTCCACCCCTTCAAGCTCTTTTCCACCAACACCTGGGGAGAGAAAGAGAAGGCTTTTTCGACCAACACGTCCAGTTCTTCCTCATTGTCGCAGAAGCCGGAACCGAGGCCGCCCAATGCATAAGCAGCGCGGACAATCACCGGATAGCCCAACCCGGCAGCAGCCCGGCGGGCATCTTCGGCATTCTCCACCGCTTCGCTCTTGATCGTCTTCACACCGATCTCATCGAGTTTACGGACAAAGAGTTCACGGTCTTCCGTATCCATGATCGCTTGTACCGGAGTACCGAGCACACGGACGTTATATTTTTCCAGCACTCCACTCTGATAAAGCGCCACACCGCAGTTCAATGCCGTCTGGCCGCCAAAAGCGAGCAGGATACCATCCGGACGTTCCTTAGCAATCACCTTTTCGACGAAAAAGGGAGTGACAGGCAGGAAATAAACAGTATCCGCCACTCCTTCCGAAGTCTGTACCGTGGCGATGTTCGGATTGATAAGCACTGTCTGGATTCCCTCTTCCTTAATAGCTTTTAAAGCCTGGCTGCCTGAATAGTCGAATTCTCCCGCTTCGCCGATCTTTAGGGCGCCGGAACCGAGTACCAGGACTTTCTTTATATCTTCTTTCATTTTCGGACTCTTTTATTCGTTAACATTTTTAGATCTGTCGTCCCAATTCCTAAAGCAAATCGACAAACTTATCGAAGATAAACTCCGTATCGGTCGGTCCGCTACATGCTTCGGGATGGAATTGGGAAGAGAAGAAAGGCTTCGTCTTATGCCGGATTCCTTCGTTCGTCCCGTCGTTCATATTGACAAAGAGCGGTTCCCAGTCAGCACCCAACGTGTCATTGTCCACTGCGTAGCCGTGATTCTGGGAAGTGATGAAACACTTCTCCGTCCCCACCATGCGCACCGGTTGGTTGTGGCTGCGGTGCCCGTACTTCAGTTTATAGATCGAAGCGCCACCGGCTTTGGCAAGCAACTGGTTTCCCATGCAGATGCCACAGATCGGTTTGTCACCGCCGAGTGCCTTACGGATATTCCGGACGGCAGCCTCGCAAGTATCGGGATCGCCGGGGCCGTTCGAAAGGAAAAGCCCGTCATATTCCAAACAGTTGAAATCATAATTCCAGGGGACGCGGACCACCGCCACATTCCGTTTCAGGAGACTGCGGATGATATTGGCCTTCACACCACAATCGAGAAGCACGACACGCTTCAAGAGTTGAAAGTTGAAAGTTGAAAGTTGAAAGTTGTCAGTATCTGCGGGAAATGACATTTCCGTTCCGTCAGGCAGGTAGACAATGATCTCTTTACAGGAAACGCGGTCCACATAGTTGATGCTCCCGTAGTCCGGCATTTCCCCTTCACTTTCACCTTTCACCTTTCCACATTCAACTTCGTTATCGGCACCGCCGATAACGATACGTCCCATCATTACGCCATGCTCCCGGATCTTTTTCGTCAGTGCACGGGTGTCGATACCGGTGATTCCGGGGATCATCTCACGCTTCAGCCAGTCGCCAAGGCTCTCCACAGCATTCCAGTGGCTATACTCTTCGCTATAGTCACTCACGATAATCGCCTCTGCATGGATTTTCTCACTCTCCATAAAGGTAGGCAAGCCGTTCTCTTCGATCGAGAAAGGAGGCACGCCGTAGTTGCCGGCCAACGGGTAGGTGAGTGTCATCAGCTGCCCTGCGTAAGAGGGGTCGGTGAGACTTTCGGGATAGCCGGTCATGGCGGTATTGAACACCACTTCTCCGGCCACCGCCTTGTCAAAACCAAAAGAGAAGCCATGAAACATGCTTCCGTCGTCTAAGACCAATGTCGCTGTTTTTCTTGTCATTCTTATCTATTTTTCAATTTTCAATTTTTCATATTCCATTTCCACATAATGGATAAGCGCCTCGTTCACCATCCGTGCGCCCCCCGGTGTCGGGTAATCACCGGAGAAGTACCAGTCGCCCGGATGATCGGGACAGGCGGCATGCAGCCCTTCGAGTGTCTGGTAGACGATCTCCACCTTTGCACGCGTTCTGGCAGGAGTAAGCAGTTCCGCCATCTTGGCCGAGATTTCCTCATCGGTGAAAGGCGCATAAATCTCCTTTACATAATTCACGGTCGTATCGCACGGCACGGTCTGTTGCCGCTTCGCCTTCTTATAGGCATCGAGCAGGACGGATTCCATCCCCCTGTCTACCAGGAGCGCCACAGCGGCCTTGAACGCGATAAACTCGCTCATGCGGGACATATCGATACCATAATAATCCGGATAACGTACCTGCGGAGAAGAGCTGACCACCACAATCTTCTTCGGGTTCAGGCGATCCAGGATACCGATGATACTCTGCCGGAGTGTCGTACCACGCACGATGCTGTCGTCGATCACGACCAGATTGTCCTCGAAAGGCACGATACTTCCGTACGTGATGTCGTACACATGAGCGGCCAAGTCGTTACGGCTGTTTCCCTCGGCAATAAAGGTACGCAGTTTTATATCCTTGATCGCTACTTTTTCACACCTGACACGCATGGACAGGATTTGTTCCAGTTCTTCCTCCTGAAGCAGGTGACTGCGATCGGCGATCCATTCCTTTTTCTTTTTGTTCAGATATTCGTTCATGCCCTCCTGCAACCCGAAATAGGCAACCTCCGCCGTATTCGGGATAAAAGAGAAGACCGTATGATTCAGGTCATTGTCAACAGCCTTCAGGACAGCTGGTACCAGATTTTCACCCAACCGTTTCCGTTCGCGGTAAATATCCCGGTCGCTTCCGCGTGAGAAATAAATGCGTTCGAACGAGCAAGCCTTATTTTCCTTCGGCTCCATGATCTGCGACGTATGCCAGTCACCTTGCTTGTTGATGATCAGCGCCTCTCCTCTTTTCAGTTCATGTATATCACCGACAGGCACGTTCATGGCCGTCTGAATCACCGGGCGTTCGCTTGCCAGGATCACGATCTCGTCGTCGGCATAATAGAATGCCGGACGGATGCCCCAGGGATCACGCACGCTGAAAGACTCACCGCTCCCCGTCAGCCCACAGATCACAAAACCACCGTCCCACAACGGGACACAACGTTTCAAGACATTCGACAGGTCAACATTCGCCTCGATCGCATGGGTGATCTCCATTCCTTTCAGCCCTTCGGTTTCATATTTACGGTACAGGCGTTCGACCTCACGGTCCAGACGGTGCCCTACCTGTTCCAGCATGATGAAGGTGTCGGCATAGGCACGCGGATGCTGACCGATAGCTGTTATCTCTTCAAAAATATCCTGTACGTTAGTAAGATTGAAATTACCGCAAAGAGCGAGGTTCTTGGCTCTCCAGTTGTTACGGCGTAAAAAAGGATGGACGTATGAAATACCGGACTTACCGGTTGTACTGTAACGCAGGTGCCCCATATAAAGCTCTCCTGCAAAAGGAAGGTTTGTTTTAGCAAAAAGCGGATCGTTCAGTTTTCCGGGCGGCAAATCTCTGTAATGCTCATGAACGGCTGCGAATATCTCGGTAATAGCTCCTGTGCCTAACGCCCTTTCCCGAAACATATATTCTTCACCGGGGTTGGCTTCCAACTTGACGCATGCTAAACCGGCTCCTTCCTGACCGCGGTTATGCTGCTTTTCCATCAACAAATAGAGCTTATTGAGCCCATACATCCAGGTTCCATACTTCTGATGATAATATTCCAAAGGCTTTAGTAACCGGACCATGGCGACTCCACACTCGTGTTTAAGTACTTCCATTTGGTTCTATCTTGTTTATTTCGACTGCAAAGATACTCACATTATATTACATAATGTTCATACAAGCGAAATTTATTTGACATATTAATAGAAATATTCGTTTTATCTGTCATTTGGTTAAATTATTCTATAAAATAATATTCTTTCAACAAACCTGTCAAATAAAAAGAAAAAGCCCTTTCACCATATACGGATTGTAAGCGATCAAAGGTTTTTCCTTTATAATCATTATCCGGAAAGATTCCTCCTCTTCTTTTACCTCCCAGGCAAAAGATTCTTTTCCCGTCTTCCTTCCCGTGTTGTCATTTTGACAACTCAACAAGGGTATTTGCTATCAAACTGAATGTTAAAAAATATTACCCTTGCGGGTAATTTCCAAAATATGCCCTACTAATTCAAAATAGACGGGATAGAGCTATCATTTTGATAATAATCTTTTGCCGGAATCAAGGATCTGGCCTATGGCGACGGACTGGGATTGCCCATCTGCTCCCTGATCGCTTCGAAGATGAACGGCACACTGTCCATAGACCCCGAATACAAAAAGGGAAGCCGCCTCATGCAATTCTCACGACTCTTCAAATCCCCGGTTTTGATTCTAAATCTAAAATCGTATTTTTGTCCCCTCAAAAACGCAAATAGGATTTTAGATTTATGAATATCAAATTACAGGATTACATCACCAAAGTTGTATGGGTTATCATTGGTTTTATTCTCACGACAGGATGTACAGACAACAATGACATGCAGGCAGAAAGCAAGTATGGTCTTATTCAAATGTCTGAAAATGATTTCAATTCCGACAACACCTCCTACATTTTACAAGATGGCGAACCTGACAGCCTTCTCTTCAACCGTAACCAACGCAGTTTTCGTGTAAACACACCTTTGCAGGTTTCCATCACCAATGACCAGGAATTCCAATTCCGTTTTTACAGTCCGAGAGGTATCAACAATGTCATTATATGGGCAACCATAGAAGGAGTTGAAAAGGAATTGCGGTTTGCGGAATTCACACGCATACTGCCTTTCCAAGAATTCCGGATAAAAATTCCTTTTATCAACAAGGATAAAATCTATTATACACGGCAAGGTGAAGAAGTGATCGTCCCGGCCACTCCCGATATCGACGCCAATGGTATCAAATTGCGAATCGAGTCTGTCGATCCCGTCTACCAAAGCATGATCAATGTCAAACCCAAATGGAACATATGGTTCGGACAATATTCCGGCTCCAACTGGGGCAGTTTCGGCCCGCACTTGGCCAGAGAAGCAGTGGCTTTGTCCTTGAACATGGCTGCCATGTTCTCGACTTCCCTGTTCGAACAGGAGTTGGACAAATGGAAGGGAAAACTGATCAACAATGGAAATGTCGTTGACATCAGTACCTTGAAAAAACAAATCGCCAATCATTCAGGATTTTGCTTCGGGCGTGTAGTGAACGTGGTGGGACTCGGAGGAGGCAACACCTTCGGATTAGGCGAATATGTTTATTTAACTCATTATGCCGACGATGCCAACGGGAGCGACACACCCTATCACGAAATGGCCCATTGCCTCGGTTACGGACATAGTGGGAATATGACCTATTATCCGGCAGAAGGGGGATTCCCTACTATCTGCACGAAAGTGTACTCGCAACTGTCCAGAGAAAAGAAACTGCCAGTCTATTCACGCCGTTTCCTGCATACCAGACGAAACAAAAACTTGGTGGAAAACAAAAATATCTATACAGCTTCCGCCTATATCATTGAAGACCCGGAACTGGATGCCATCGACGGCGGCCTCAGTATTCCTTTCACGGAAACGGACAAAGCCGGAAACGAGGGATCCCCGCTTTCTTTCACCATTTCCGTACTGGACGTTCCGGGAGCAACGGTCGAAACCTTCCAGCCGAAAGCTGTCCACTTATACCAAAACACACTATATGTGGCCAACAATGCTCCCAGCCATTACAGCCTTGAAGTCTTCGATGTCTCTTCCGGCATCCGCCATATACGGAGCATTCGAAAATGGACAGACAACAAAACTGAAGAGACATTTGCCGGAGAACCTACCGGTGTAACTCGTTCTTTCAATAAAATATACGTGACAAACACAGGAAGCCGTACGGATGTATTCGATGCTTCCACCTACGAATTTATAACCTGTATCGGAACCGGTGCTTGGGGAGAAGGCAGCTTCCAGACGGTCCATGCTTTTGACGTAGCCGCCAGTCAAGGAAGCATCCTGATCCGAGACAAACGCAAACTGGTTGTCATTCTGGAAAACGACGTGCAACCCGGTACGGCACGAAGAATCCCCATCTACAGCCGCAGTGCCAACTTGAAAGAGGCTTCCGGAACATACGGAATCGCAATCGACGAAAAAGGACTCATCTATGCTACCGCTCAAAACACGAAGAAGGTCCATATCTTCAACCCGAAAAATATACGGGAAGGCAACAGCGGTTTCATGTATAACAACGTATCCCTCGGTTTCGAAAACGCTCCCCAGTCGTTGGCCTTTATCGGCAACCGGTTATTCGCGACTTTGCGGGTCAATAACAAGCAGTGTGAACTATGGGAAATAGATCCGTCTAACGGCAAATTGTTGCAAAACATTACAGGCTCCTTCACTGAACCTGAAAAAATAACGGCTTCCCGCCAGACACTGCTGGTTGTAGACCGTGGAACGCAAAGCATCAGGGCAATCCCTGCAAAGGATTTATAAGAAAAGTAAAAATAAATACAGAAACAAGAATAGGATTATCCGTCAAATTGTCCTACTTTTGAGGAATAATATAAATCTATATTCACATGAAAAGTAAGATTTCTACTGGGACACTCTTCGCCATGCTTCTGCTTATGGCTATGCTTCCCCGAACAGGACATTCACAAGAAATCGATCCTAACGCCTACTACGAGATCGTAAGCAGTAACAATCTGGTTCTCGACAATCAAGACAGCGAAGACGACGGGACCCAAATATTCATCAACAACCGTGTGGAAAACCGGATGTCGCAGGTATGGCAACTGACGACTCCCGGCTACGGGGTCTACAAGATCTGCACGCCCCTCTCCGACAAATGCGTGGACAACAACAACACGAAAGAACCGGGCCCGGTTATCCAGTGGGACAACGGAGCGACCAATATGAACCAGTTCTGGAAACTCACGAAAACAGGCGAAAACACCTACACATTCACCAACATAGCAAACGGGCTGAACCTCGGTATAAGCGATGACGGACAGCCGGGTAAAGCAGCTCTCCAGCTTACCGCCGATTCGACCAGTGCCGGACAACACTGGACACTGCGCCAGTCCAACCTTAAAATAGACAAGGAAGCCCTACGTGGCTCCAGCGACAAGGATTGGGAAAACGAAACCATCTTTGCTGTCAACAAGGAACCGGGGCATACGACTTATGTCCCCTTCCCCTCCGTAGAAAGCCTGAAAAGTTCGCCCGACTACCGCAAAGCCTGGCTTCGCCCGAACTCGCCGCGTTACCAGCTGTTGAACGGCAACTGGAAATTCAATTGGGTGAAACAGCCGTCCGATCGTCCGGTCAATTTCTATAAACCGAATTACGATGTTTCCGGCTGGAGAGAAATTCCGGTTCCTTCCAATTGGGAAATGTACGGATACGGCACGCCGATTTATACGAATATCACCTATCCGCATCGCAACAATCCTCCTTTTATACAGGGAAAGAAAGGATATACGATCATGGACGAACCGAACCCTGTCGGTTCTTACCGCCGTGACTTCAATATCCCGGACGACTGGAAAGGGAGTGAAATCTTTATCCATTTCGACGGTGTCTACAGCGCCATGTATCTTTGGGTAAATGGAAAGAAAGTCGGTTACAGCCAAGGAGCAAACAACGATGCCGAGTTCAACATCACCCGATACGTGAAGCCGGGAAAGAACATCTTGGCAGTCGAAGTGTACCGTTGGAGCGACGGTAGCTACTTGGAAGACCAGGATATGTTCCGCCTGAGCGGTATTCATCGCGATGTTTATCTGTTCGCAACTCCCAAACTGCGTTTGCGCGATTACTATCTTACCACTTCATTTGCTGGGGATAACCTGAGCAAAGCGACATTCAATGTCCGTACCAACGTGACGAACTATGGAAAGGCGGTGGACGAAGCGGTTGTCGACATCACGCTGCTGGACCAGGACGGCAAGCAGGTGGCCTTTATATCCAATGTTGTCGAAAACATCAGGAAGGAACAGGAAGCGGTCAGCACGGCCAGCGTCGAAGTCAAGAACCCACATCTCTGGTCTGCCGAAACTCCCTACCTCTACACGACGATACTGGAACTGAAAGACAAGACGGGCAAAACACTCGAAGCGATGTCTTCACAATTCGGTTTCCGCAAGATCGAGATCAAGAATAAGCGGGTATATATCAACAACGAGCAGGTCTTCTTCAAAGGGGCCAATCGCCACGACATCCATCCGCAACATGGAAAAGCAGTTCCAGTCGAGTCGATGATCGAGGATATATTGCTTTTCAAACGCCACAACCTGAATACGATCCGTACAAGCCATTATCCGAACGACGCCAAGATGTACGCATTGTACGATTACTATGGCCTCTATGTGATGGACGAAGCAGATATAGAGTGTCATGGCAACCATTCGATCAGCAACAAGGAAAGCTGGTTGCCCGCCTACGTAGATCGTATGGTCCGCATGATCGAGCGCGACAAGAACCACCCGTCCGTCATTTTCTGGTCTATGGGTAACGAGTCCGGAGACGGCAAGAACTTCGACACCGTATATGAAGAAGCACGCAAGCTCGATCCGCGTCCGATCCACTACGAAGGTAAGAACCGGATCGCCGATATGGATTCCCGTATGTATCCTTCCATCGAGTCGATGAAACAACAGGACGAGGAAAAGAGCGAAAAACCGTTCTTCCTTTGCGAATATGCACACGCAATGGGGAATGCGATCGGCAACCTCGACGAATATTGGGATTATATCGAAAACCATTCCTGCCGTACGATAGGCGGTTGTATCTGGGACTGGGTGGACCAAGGTATCAACAAATATGGCGAATTGCCAGACCGTTACTACTTCGGCGGTGGTTTCGGCGACAAACCGAACGATTTCGATTTCTGCTGTAACGGTATCGTAACTCCCGACCGCCAAGTGACTCCCAAATTGATAGAAGTGAAGAAAGTATACCAATACATCAAATTCAAACCGGTTGACCTCAAGGCCGGCAAGGTGAAGCTGGAAAACCGCTATGACTTCCTGAATCTGGATCAGTTTGATTTGCAATGGCAGTTGTTGAAAGACGGCCAAGTAGTCGAATCGGGCATACTGCCTTTAGGCGATACAGCCCCAAACAAAAATATCGAAATGACGATTCCTTATAAAACAACCTTGAATGCCGGTAGTGAATACTTCCTTAACTTGTCGGCCCGGTTGAAAAAGGACTGCAACTGGACGAATGCCGGACACGAAGTGGCATCCGAACAATATCCGCTGACCGAAAAGATTGCGGTAGTTCCTGTCGACATGGCTTCCAACGACACGCTGAAAGTGGAAGAAGAAAAAGGGCAGATCGGTTTCCGCGCTCCGGGATTCTTCATCGCTTTCAATCCGGAGACAGGCAAGATGGTTTCTTTGCGTTATGCTGGAACGGATATGATCTATAACAAGAAAGGTTTCGATTTCAATTGGTTCCGAGCAATAGACAATGACAAACGGGATTATCTGCCGACCACCGTCAAAAAGCAGGCATTCGACTGGAAACAGGCTGCCGACAAAAAGTCGGTTACCATTACCACGAGCTTGGAAGCGACCGTAGGAAGCGGAGCCAAAAAGGTGGTACTGCCATTCGACATCACCTATACGGTCTATGCAAACGGTACAGTCGATGTGGACGCGACTTTCAAAGCTGGTGACGACTTTAACCTGCCTCGCCTCGGCCTCCAGATTGCCTTGAACCCGACACTCGAAAAGGTGGAATGGTACGGACGCGGCCCGATTGAAAACTATTGGGACCGCAAAAATGCAGCCTATGTCGGCCTGTACAAAAACACCGTGACCGGAATGGAAGAAGCCTACGTGCGTGCCCAGTCGATGGGTAATCGCGACGATGTACGCTGGCTGACACTGAAAAGTCTCGATAACCAAGGTATCCGGATCATGTCCAAAGATCACCTGAATTTCAGTGCGCTTCATTTCACCGACTCAGAACTGTGGGGACTGACCTATGGGCACGACCTCAACAATATCCGCCGTGCGGAAGTGTTCCTAAGTCTCGACTGCATCCAACGTGGCATCGGAAACGGCAGCTGCGGCCCAGGCCCGCGCCCGCATTATGAGATTGAAAAAAACAAAGACTATAGCTACTCATTCCGTATCGAGAACGCAAAGTAGCCTGTCAGCGATGATGGCTTAACCGCCTTGGAAGTGTCAAAAAGAGTTGTAAGCCCGACATATTTCCAAGGCGGTTTTCACTCACCGAAAAAGCGTCATTCAAACAAAACAACTATTTACTAAGCCCCTATAAAGAATGAAGAAAATCTTATTGACCGCAGGCTTTGCCCTATTCGCTTGGGGATCGACCTGCTTGGCGCAAAGCACGTATTTCAGCGACAGTAAAGAATGGCTCCGGAAAGCTGAATCCTGCAAGCCGGAGTTGAGTTATCAAACTATTTCTCCCGTAAAAGTCGTCCGTTCCGTACAGGACGCAAAAGCATTCCAAGGCTGGCGGATGGAAGATGCCGGACAACCAGATATCCTCTTCAACGAACCATTCAAAAAACATCCTGCCATTACCCTGGATTTCGGCAATCATTATACCGGTTATCTCACTTTCTCCATCAAACCGTCCGGACTGAAAGCGGCCGACGCACCCGTCCGGCTTAAATTCACCTTTGCAGAAGTACCAAGTGAATTAAACACCCCGCTCGAACCTTATAAGGGTGGCCTGGCCCGTTCTTGGGTACAGGACGAGATCGTGACGATCATGAGCGTCCCCCACGAGATGACGATCCCGCGCCGCCTGGCAGGACGCTACCTGAAGATCGAACTGTTGGGTATATCGAGTAGTTTCGACTTCGTGTTCGACAAACTGACCTTCAAGGCACAAACCTCCGTCACCAACGAAGCACCGGCTTTAGCCTCTACCACCGATCCTCTGGTCCGGGACATATACGAAGTGGGCTTGAACACCCTAAAGGAATGTATGCAGACCGTCTATGAAGACGGGCCTAAACGGGATCGCCGCCTGTGGATTGGTGACCTCTATCTCGAAGCATTGGCAAACGCCTATACGTTCAAGAACCATGAACTGACCAAATATTGCCTGTATCTGCTCGCCGCATTTGCTAACGACGAAGGCTTGCTGCATGCCACACTGCTCGAAAAACCCCAACCCCATCCGCAATACGGCACGCACACGCTGGACTACTGCCTCATTTACAATGTAGCCTTGTTGGAATACCTGAAAGAGACGGGAGACATGGAAACAGCGAATGACCTGTGGCCCGTTGCCGTCCGCCAGATAGAATTGGCGTTTCGCCAGTTCTCATCGGAATGGATTTATGACATGGATAAGAAACCTCAATACTGGCTGGTATTCGACTGGAAAGACGGCTATGACCGTCAAGCTTCCATGCAAGGATTAACGATTTTCGCCCTGCAACACAGCTACGAATTGGCAAAAATGTTAGGAAAAGAAAAGGAGGCCGGCGAATGGCCAGCAATAGCCGGCAAGATGAAGAAAGCTGCCCGCCAGCATTTCTACGACAAGAAACGAGGCGTAATGGTCAGTGGCAAAGACAAACAAGTCTCCTATCTGTCGCAGGTTTGGATGATCCTGTCCAACACGCTGGACAAGAAAGAAGGAGCTAAGGCGATGGCTGCCGTCATGTCCATGCCCGACGCTTGCTATCCGGGCTGCCCCTATGCTTACCATTATGTAATAGAAGCCCTTCTGCAATGCGACATGCAGCAAGACGCACGCAAACTGATTACCGATTATTGGGGCAGCATGGTAAAGCGAGGAGCTGATACTTTCTGGGAGGTCTATGACCCGAACAATGATTACCTTTCCCCCTATGGCTTCTTCGTAATCAATAGCTATTGCCATGCCTGGAGTTGCACTCCGGTCTATTTTATCAACAAATACCCGGAAATATTCCAAAAATAACCTCTTCCATACCTATAACAAGAAACTGTCAAAATGCGCTTGATGATTGTTTTAGGCACGGATTACAGGGATTATGCGGATTTTTATTCTGTCCCCGTGAAATCCCTGTCATCCGTACTTAAAAAAGAAGTAGCAAGCAAAGTTCTATTTTGACAGACTCTTGCAATCTTTCAAGAGGTATGTCGACCAGTAGACAGAACTTTCTCTCCTCCTTCCAAAACCCAAAATCCTTATCATAAATCTGAATAGTCATTTTCTATAAACGAACTTACAATAATAAAGATAAAACAAGTATTAGTATTACCATTACTATTTATAACACAAAACACCCCTGTTTGTAACAATCCATTACCAACACAATATTCTCATACATTAAGATACTATTTACACTTACAATACATTAAAACGTCGTATATTTGCATTGCAATAAAACAAAAAGACATAATAAACAAAGCAACAATAACAAAAATGACAGAACCAATCAGATTTACAAAGATGCACGGAGCCGGGAACGACTATATATACGTGAATGCAATGGCTTTTCCGATCCGGAACCCGGAAAAACTTGCCATCAGGTTAAGCGCTCCTCATACCGGGATCGGCTCAGACGGACTGGTTCTGATCGGTTCGTCGAAAATCGCCGACTTCAGCATGCGTATTTTCAATGCAGACGGTTCCGAAGCCATGATGTGCGGAAATGCCTCCCGTTGTATCGGCAAATATGTATATGACAAAAGACTGACAGACAAAAAAAACGTTACACTGGAAACACAATCCGGCATTAAGGAGTTACAACTGACCACCCGAAAGATTTCCGATTCCCGCGAAGAAGTTACTGAAGTAACGGTCGACATGGGCTATCCGGTTGTAGGTGAAGCACCCCTCGAAATAGAAGCCGGGGGCTATTTTTATACAGGAACAGTTGTCTCGATGGGGAATCCGCATCTCGTTATTTTTGTTGAAGATATCGCGAATATAAATCTGCCGGTCATCGGACCTTTACTGGAATGCCATCCGCTGTTCCCGAACCGGACGAATGTCGAGTTTGTTCAGGTATTAAATATGGACGAAGTACGGATGAGGGTTTGGGAACGAGGCTCCGGCATTACACAAGCTTGCGGAACCGGAGCCTGTGCGACAGCTGTCGCAGGCGTGATACGCAGGAAAACCGGACGGAAAACCAAAGTCGTCATGGATGGAGGCCCTCTCACCATCCGTTGGGACGAAAGTTCCGGACACGTCTATATGACCGGTGGGGCGGTCAAGGTATTCGAGGGGGAACTGGAAATATAAACACAACAAAAAACAATTGATAGAGTATGGCACTGATTAATGAACATTTCCTGAAGCTGCAAAACAACTACCTGTTCTCGGACATCGCAAAGAAAGTAAACAGTTTTAAGGTTACACATCCGAAAAAGAAGATTATCCGCATGGGTATCGGCGATGTGACACGACCGTTAGCCCCTGCCGTCATCGAGGCCATGCACAAAGCAGTCGATGAAATGGCAAGTAAGGATACATTTCACGGATACGGCCCCGAACAAGGTTATCCGTTTCTGATAGATGCCATCATCAAGAATGATTATGCCAGCCGCGGTATCTTCCTCGAACCCGGAGAAGTGTTTGTGAGCGACGGTGCCAAAAGCGACTGTGGAAATATCGGTGATATGCTTCGCCACGACAACAGTATCGGCGTGACAGACCCAGTCTATCCGGTATATATCGATTCGAACGTGATGAGCGGACGGACCGGAACGCTGGAAGACGGCAAATGGAGCGATGTGGTCTACATACCTTGCACGGAAGCCAACGATTTCGTGCCCGACCTGCCCAGCCGCCGTGTAGACATCATCTACCTTTGCTACCCGAACAACCCGACCGGAACGACGCTTACGAAAGAGGAGCTGAAAAAATGGGTGAACTATGCCCTTGCCAACGACTGCCTGATCATGTACGACTCGGCTTACGAAGCCTATATCCAGGACCCCAATATCCCCCACTCGATCTACGAGATCAAGGGAGCGAAGAAAGTGGCGATCGAGTTCCGCAGTTTCTCCAAGACAGCCGGTTTCACAGGTGTGCGTTGCGGTTACACGATTGTCCCGAAAGAGTTGAACGCCTTTACCCTGGCAGGCGAACGGGTTCCGCTGAACCGGATGTGGAACCGCCGCCAATGCACGAAATTCAACGGTACGAGCTACATCACCCAGCGAGGTGCCGAAGCAGTCTACAGCCCGGAAGGAAAAACACAGATCAGGAAAACGATCGATTACTACATGACCAACGCCCGTATCATGCGGGAAAGCCTCCGGAGCTGCGGCCTGCGGGTGTATGGTGGCGAGAACGCCCCTTACATCTGGCTGAAAACACCGGACGGACTCTCCTCTTGGAAATTCTTTGACAAACTGCTTTATGAAGTTAATATAGTAGGAACCCCCGGTGTAGGGTTCGGACCCAGTGGCGAGGGATTTCTCCGCCTCACCGCTTTCGGAGACAGAGACGACACGTTGGAGGCCATGAGCAGACTGAAGAAGTGGTTGCCCTAAGTTGGCTGTCGATGAATCCCGATCTATCGGCATACTTGGAAAAGTATCACATCAAATCATTATATCTATGTCAAAGTTAAGATTCAGAGTAGTAGAAACAGCCTTCAAGAAACAGGCTGTGGAAATTCCGACTCCGGACGAACGTCCATCCGGTTATTTCGGGCAAAACGTATTCAACCGGGCGAAGATGTTCAAATACCTTACTGAAAAAGCGTATGGACGAATCACGGACTGTATCGACAACGGCACTCCACTCGACCGAGAAACAGCCGATGCCGTTGCCGTTGGCATGAAGAAATGGGCGATCGAAATGGGTGCCACCCACTACACACACTGGTTCCATCCGCTGACCGAGGGAACGGCCGAGAAGCACGACGCTTTCGTCGAACACGACGGCAAAGGTGGCATGGTCGAAGAGTTCTCCGGCAAACTGCTGATCCAGCAAGAACCGGATGCATCCAGTTTTCCGAACGGCGGTATCCGGAACACATTCGAGGCACGCGGCTATTCCGCCTGGGACCCTTCCTCTCCCGCTTTCATTGTAGGAGATACACTCTGCATCCCGACTATCTTCATCGCTTATACCGGCGAATCGCTGGACTACAAAGCCCCACTGCTGAAAGCCCTCGAAGCCGTCAACAAGGCTGCCACAGATGTCTGCCATTACTTCAATCAGGATGTAAAGAAAGTGTACGCTTACCTGGGCTGGGAACAAGAGTATTTCCTGGTCGATGAAGGCTTGTATGCCGCACGTCCCGACCTATTGCTAACCGGCCGTACGTTGATGGGACACGAAAGTTCGAAAAACCAGCAGCTGGAAGACCACTACTTCGGCGCCATTCCAACTCGTGTCATGGAGTTTATGAAGGAACTGGAAATCGAATCGCTCAAATTAGGTATTCCTTTGAAAACACGCCACAATGAAGTAGCTCCGAACCAGTTCGAGTTGGCTCCCATTTTCGAAGAATGCAACCTGGCGAACGATCATAACTTGCTCGTAATGGCCCTGATGCGTAAGATCAGCCGTAAACATGGCTTCCGTGTCCTGTTGCACGAAAAACCATTCAAAGGCGTAAACGGTTCCGGTAAACATAACAACTGGTCATTAGGAACCGACACAGGCATCCTCCTGATGGCTCCAGGCAAGACATCGGAAGAAAACCTCCGCTTCATCACCTTCATCGTCAATGTGCTGATGGCTGTATATCGCCACAACGGACTCTTGAAAGCCAGCATTTCAAGCGCCACCAACGCCCACCGCTTAGGAGCCAACGAGGCACCTCCGGCAATCATCTCCAGCTTCCTCGGAACACAGTTATCAAAAGTCCTGGAACATCTTGAAAAAAGTGAACCGGAAGATCTGATGTTGGCAGGCAAGCAGGGCATGAAGCTCGACATCGCCCGCATTCCCGAACTGCTGATCGATAATACCGACCGTAACCGTACCTCACCTTTTGCCTTCACCGGCAACCGATTTGAATTTCGTGCCGTAGGCTCAGAAGCCAACTGCGCTTCTGCTATGCTCGCCCTGAACGCGGCTGTAGCCGAACAATTGAAGACATTCAAAACCGAGGTTGATGCAAAAATTGCCGATGGCAAGGAAACATTCGCCGCCATTCTCGAAGTGCTCCGTAAAGACATCAAGGAATGCAAGGCGATCCGCTTCGACGGCAACGGCTACAGTGACGAATGGAAAGCCGAAGCTGCCCGCCGTGGCCTGGACTGCGAGACAAGCGTGCCGGTGATCTTCGACAACTATCTGAAAGAAAGCAGCGTCCGGATGTTCGAATCCACCGGTGTCATGACACGCAAGGAACTGAAAGCCCGTAACGAAGTCAAATGGGAAACCTATACGAAGAAAATCCAAATCGAAGCCCGCGTTCTCGGCGACCTGGCGATGAACCACATCATCCCGACCGCCACCAAATACCAGACTTCCCTGATTGACAACGTCTACAAAATGAAAGACCTTTTCCCTGCCGATAAAGCTTCCATCCTTTCGTCCCGCAACCTGGAAATTATTGAAGACATCGCCTATCGCACCAACTTCATCAAAGAGAAGGTCGACGAAATGGTGGAGGTCCGCAAGATCACCAACAAGATCGAAAGCGAACGCGAGAAGGCAATCTCCTACCACGACAAGATCGTCCCGATGTTAGAAGCCATCCGCTATCACATCGACAAATTAGAACTGGTTGTCGACGACCAGATCTGGACATTACCGAAATACAGGGAACTATTATTTATCAGATAAATTCGAGAAGGTATTCAGACAATAGTTTTTTGTTGATTGTTTTGTGTTTGCAAAGGGAGCATGCAGTGAAGTATGGCTCCCCTTCTTTTTTAATCCAAAGGAATTGCATACCTTTGGAGCATAATTCAATAAGAAAGGGGTTTACATCATGACGGCAATGGAATTACAACAATGGAAACAGAACTTCATACGCGATTATCTGGACGAGATAGACGATATGGAGGTTTTAGAAAAGATCAAAAAATATGCCAAGCGCATTATACCCAAGAAAGAGAACGCTCGCCCTTGTGTCATTCACTCGCAGGAAGAGATGATTGCGAAAGTCAGGGAAACTGAGGCTCAAGTGGAAAGAGGTGAATACATTACAGACGAAGAACTTTCTAAAGAAATAGAAACATGGTTTCGATGACACACCTAATCTGGTCTAAGATGGCCAAAGATGGAATGAAAGCCATAATCCGATACTATAACCTCTATCCAGCGGGAAGCACAACGATTGCTTCTTATGCCCCAAATCGGGGCTGTCGAACCGTTGTTGGCAACAAAAAGCAGGGAATATCGCTATATAATCAGTTCACACTATAAATTATATACAAAATACGACTATTGTCATCGCCTGTATCTTCGATTGCCGTCAAGACCCCGACAAACTCAAACAATCTATAAGACAAATATAAACGAATATGAACTACGGATTTGTAAAAGTTGCCGCCGCCGTGCCGCATATACAGGTAGCGGATTGTTTTTATAATATAGAAAAGATAGAAGGGCTGATGCGACAAGCATCAGAAAAAGGTGTACAGATCATCGCTTTTCCGGAGCTGTCCGTCACCGCCTACACCTGCCTCGACCTCTTTGCCCAGCAAACGCTACTTGATGGCGCAGAAGCAGCGCTGCTCCAGCTGGTCAGCAATACGGCAGACCTGAATATCCTGACTATCGTCGGCGTTCCGCTCCGGGAGGGAAACCAGCTGATCAATGCCGCTGTTGTCTTCCAAAAAGGAGTTATACGGGGCGTCGTCCCTAAGACATATTTGCCCAACTATAAAGAGTTCCAGGAACAACGTTGGTTCACATCCGCCACAGAGCTTCGGACATCGACGATTTCCATCGGGGAAGAAGAATACCCGATGGGCAGCCACCTGCTGTTCCGTTCGGGACAACTCACGATTGGCATCGAGATATGCGAAGACCTTTGGGTCCCCGTCCCCCCCAGTTCCCTGCTGGCGATGGAAGGAGCCAACATCATCTTCAACCTCTCCGCCAGCAACGAACTGATCGGTAAGCACACCTATCTGCGTTCGCTGATCTGCCAACAATCCGCCCGTTGCATGGCAGGTTATGTCTACGCCTCTTCCGGCTTCGGCGAATCAAGCACCGACCTCGTCTTTGCCGGTAACGGGATCATCGCCGAGAATGGCAACCTGCTTGCCGAGTCTCCCCGTTTCACGATGGAAGAACAACTTGTCATCAGCGAGATCGATATAGAGACATTACAAAACGACCGCCAGGTAAACACCAGTTTCATGTATGGAGCATCCGGTCTGCTGAAGGAGAAGGCACAGGTTGTAGACTTCCAAGTTCGGACTCCGGACGGATTCAGCCTGACACGCCCGATCGATCCGCATCCGTTCACCCCCTCCGGAGACGCTTTGAAGGAACGCTGCGAAGAAATATTCCACATACAGGTAGCCGGCCTTGCCAAACGACTCATACATGCACATGCTCAAACGGCTGTCGTCGGTATTTCAGGCGGCCTGGACTCTACGCTGGCTTTGCTCGTGACCGTCATGACATTCGACGCTCTGAAGATACCACGAGAACAGATCATCGGCATCACGATGCCCGGGTTCGGTACGACCGACCGCACTTATACCAACGCCTGTGACCTCATCCGCTCCCTCGGTGTCACCCTGAAAGAAATCTCGATCAAGGAAGCCTGCCTACAACATTTCCGCGACATCGACCACGATCCGTCCGTCCACGACGTGACCTACGAAAACAGCCAGGCACGCGAGCGCACACAATTGCTGATGGATGTCGCCAACCAGAAGAACGGACTCGTCATCGGGACCGGCGATCTCTCGGAACTCGCACTCGGCTGGGCGACCTATAACGGCGACCATATGTCGATGTACGGTGTGAACGGAAGTATCCCGAAAACATTGGTCAAATACTTAGTCGAATGGGTTGCCAACTACAAGGTGGACGATGCTTCCCGCCTCACCTTGCTGGACATCGTCGCCACGCCGATCAGCCCCGAACTAATCCCGGCAGACGAAAACGGTAACATCAAACAAAAGACAGAGGACCTGGTCGGCCCATACGAACTGCACGACTTCTTCCTCTACCATTTCCTGCGTTTCGGTTCCCACCCGTCCAAGATTTATTTCTTAGCACAGAAAGCATTCGCAGGCACTTACGACAATGCTACGATCAAGAAATGGCTCTACACTTTCTTCCGCCGTTTCTTCCAGCAGCAATTCAAACGCAGTTGCCTGCCAGACGGTCCCAAGGTCGGCTCCGTCAGCCTCTCGCCACGTGGAGACTGGCGTATGCCGAGCGATGCAGTATCACGACTCTGGTTGGAAGAAATAGAAAACATCCCTATTGTTTTTTAACAACGGTTTTCATAGTCATGACGACCATCTTCATTGTAATAAAGTCAATGTTCATATAGAATGAAGACGGTCGTCATGCCGATAAAGACGGTCAGCAAACCAATAAGGACGGTCGTCATATCACCTTTCCTCCAAAGGGGTATAAAAAAAGGCTATCGGAAGCAATCCGATAGCCTTTTTTAAGGATATTTCTATTTTATCTTATTCAGACAAAGCGAATGCCGGCTGACGGTGGATCCACTGTCCACGAGTAAAGTCAGGGAAGTCTACCAATGCACCGCCACGAGCGATAGACATCTCGGACAAAGCAGAAATAGCACTCCATGCAGCAGCATCGTAGCAGTCCATAGGAGCCGGTTTCTTGTTATGGATAGCGTTGATCAAGTCGAACATCATCACGTAGTCCATACCACCATGTCCGGCCTGAGCAGCTTCAGCTTCATGTTTAGACCACAATGTATGGTCGAACTTCTTAAACCATTCTTCCGAATCATCCCAACGGTGAGGCTTGGACTGATTTTCAACATACACATGATTACCATCGTTCATCCACAGACCTTCGGTCCCCTGAATACGGAAACCCAAAGAATAAGGACGGGGGGAATTCGTGTCATGTGTAACGATAACCGTCTGCCCGTTTGCACATTTGATCATGGAGGTTACAATATCGCCCAAGTTGAAACGGACTTTTGCCAACGGATGGTTTTCACCGCCATTGTCCACGATGAACTTATGCAAGCCACGAGACTGGGTTGCCATAGCAGACAAGGAGAGGAAACGGTTACCACGGTTGATATCAAGGCAGTTTGCCACCGGTCCGATTCCATGCGTCGGGTAGACATCACCGTTACGACGGACAGAATGGTTCGTACGCCACTGGGCCTCTGCAAACGCATCCTTACCCATGCGCAACTCACCGCCTTTCTGATAAGTATAATGTTTTCCATCATTGAATTTGACATCGCGCAAATCATGTTCGTAACCGCAAGTCGCATGCAGCAATTCACCAAACAGGCCTTTGCGGACCATATTCAACGCAGCCATACAATCGCGACGATAGCAAACGTTTTCCATGATGTTCAGATGGCTTCCCGTAGCTTCTGATACGTTGACCAGATCCCAGCATTCTTCCAGCGTATTGGCAGCAGACACTTCCACACCGACATAAGGAACACCTGCTTTCATGGCTGCAACCGACATCGGTACGTGCCATTCCCACGGGCTGGCGATGATAACGCAATCGAATTCTTCGTTGTTCAACATCTTTTCAAATTCACGTTCGCTACCTGTATATACTTTCGGAGCCGGCACATTGAACTTGGCGATATGATCCAGTGTACGCTGGATCGGGCCAGCCTGGATATCACAGATAGCCACGATCTTGTTTCCGGGGATAGACAATACGTTGTTAATATGTTCATGACAACGGGAACCTGTACCGATAAAACCGAAGCGCAATTTGCCATCGTCTTTGCCGGCAGGCTTCTTTTTCTTTTCTGCACTTGTTTCTGTTGTAACTGTAGCAGCAGCGGCGTTACTACTTAATGCAAGACCAGCAGTACCAATTCCGGCAGCGGTCATCTTTTTCAGGAATGAACGACGAGTGTTTTCCATTTTCCAATTTAGAATTTTATGTTAAGTGGGCAAATTTATAATATTCCATGAATATTTCAAAGGATAAATGGTGGTTTTATTATTTATTTGCCGTTCTTTTCTTATTCCGCCAAAAACTTCCATCGCGTTTGCTACCGAACATATTCCTGCGCTTCGACTCTTCCTTCATCGCTTTTTTCTTCCCGGCAACCGCTTCCTTTACCTCGGCAGTCTCAAACATATGGCCTCCGGCAACCGGCACATCTTTACCGATCAGTTTTTGGATATCCTTCAGATACGGAACTTCCTCCACATCGCAAAAAGAGAAAGCAATCCCGCTACGGCCGGCACGTCCGGTACGGCCGATACGGTGTACATATGTCTCCGGCACATTCGGCAAATCATAGTTGATGACATGCGAAAGATGATCGACATCAATGCCGCGGGAGGCAATATCAGTCGCGATCAAAACACGAAGCGTATGATCTTTAAAACTGGATAAGGCACGCTGACGAGCATTCTGCCCTTTGTCTCCATGAATGGCTTCCGCACCAATCCCGGATTTGTTCAGGACACGAGCAACTTTGTCGGCTCCGTACTTTGTACGGGTAAAAACCAAAACGGATTCCAACGAACGGTCTTCCAACAGATTCTTCAACAGGTTGATCTTTTCCACTTTCTCTACAAAATAGACAGACTGGTCAATCGTATCGACAGTGGAAGATACAGGAGTCACCTCTACTTTCTCAGGTTCATGGAGGATCGTTCCGGCCAGACGCTCGATTTCCGGTGGCATTGTTGCAGAGAAGAACAGAGACTGGCGCTTCTTGGGCAGCAAAGGCAGGATACGTTTGATATCGTGGATAAATCCCATATCCAGCATCCGGTCCGCTTCGTCCAAAACAAAATATTCCAATGTATCCAGACGGATAAAACCCTGACTGAGCAGATCTAACAGACGACCGGGAGTTGCGATCAACACATCCACACCCCGTTCCAAAGCATCCGTCTGCGGTTTCTGTCCCACGCCACCGAAAATAACGGTATGTTTCACGTGAGTATAACACCCGTATGCCGTAAAGCTTTCACCGATCTGGATCGCCAATTCACGTGTCGGAGTCAGGACCAGGGCTTTAATACCCGGCTTACGCCTACTTGAAATCTGTTCTTCGATCTTCTGAATGATAGGGATGGAGAAAGCCGCCGTCTTACCGGTTCCTGTCTGTGCGCAACCTAATAAATCAGATCCGTCCAATACTAGGGGAATGGCTTCGGCTTGTATGGGAGTGGGAGTTGTGTACTTTTCTTTTTCGAGAGCCTTGCGTATCGGCTCGATCAGTTCTAATTGTTCAAATGTCATATAAAAAGTATGAGCCATCACGGCTCGTTAAATAAATAATGATGACAAAGGTACACAAAAATTCAGGGCATTGTACCAAAACAAGCAACAATTTCTTATTTCTATGGAAAGAAAAACCTTTTTTGTCCCGAATAATTCTTTTTTAAGTGCCTACCAATTCTGTAATCGGCGTCAATGATTATATAATCAGTGGTTGTGATTTTATAATCGCTGACACTGATTTTATAATCACTGTCACTGATTAAAGAATTTGTAGGCATTCTGATGTTTTTTTTGCTCATGTAGATAAGTTTTCTTGTAGCAAGGAAATATTATTTCTTATATTTGCGTGCTAAAAAAAACACTCAGTTCTTTTTGATTCTCATGAAAGAATTATTGTTACTACTCAAACGGTTCTTCGGATACACTACATTTCGCCCTTTACAGGCTGAAATCATACAGCGCATCTTGCAGAAAGAAGATTCGCTGGTCCTGATGCCTACGGGTGGCGGCAAGTCGATCTGTTTTCAGCTTCCGGCGATCTACATGCCGGGAACTGCCATCGTAGTATCTCCCCTTATTGCTCTGATGAAGGACCAGGTCGAAGGACTGATCGCCAATGGCATACCGGCATCAACACTCAACAGCATGATGCCTGAGGAAGAACGCCACCGGGTACGGCAACTCTGCATACAGGGGAAGGTGAAACTGCTTTACATCTCCCCCGAAGGGATCATAAGCGAACTGCATTGGCTTCTGCCCCGCATCGACATTTCGCTGATCGCCATTGACGAAGCACATTGTATCTCGCATTGGGGACATGATTTCCGTCCCGAATATACCCAACTGTCCGTTCTGAAAGAGAATTTCCCGAAAGTACCGATCGTTGCCCTGACAGCTACGGCGGACAAAATCACCCGGACAGACATCCTGAATCAACTGAAACTGCGTGATCCTAAAACATTCATCTCGTCTTTCGACCGCCCGAACCTATCGCTCACTATCCGTCGCGGACTGAGCAAAAAGGAAAAGATTGCAGCGATCGTCCATTTCATCAACCGCCACCACCGGCAAAGCGGCATCATCTACTGCATGAGCCGCAACAGTACGGAATCTTTGGTTGAAGAGCTGTCCGAATACAGCATCCGGGCAGTCGCCTATCATGCCGGACTAAGCCCCGACAAGCGCGAGAAAGCGCAGGACGATTTCATCAACGACCGCGTCAATGTGGTATGTGCGACAGTCGCGTTCGGGATGGGGATAGACAAAAGCAATGTCCGCTGGGTCATTCATTATAATATGCCGTCAAGCATCGAGAACTACTACCAGGAAATAGGCCGTGCCGGGCGGGACGGCATGAAAAGCGACACGCTTCTTTTCTATTCCGTAGGCGATATCCTGCTCCTCCGCCGTTTTGCAGAGGAAAGCGGACAGAAAGACGTCAGTTTGCAAAAGTTAAACCGGATGCGCCGGTATTGCGAGGCAGACATCTGCCGGCGCCGTATTTTGCTGAGCTATTTCGGAGAAGAGACGGACAAGGATTGCGGGAACTGCGACGTCTGCAAGAACCCTCCCCGGCGTTTCGACGGGAGTATCTTGGTGCAGAAAGCCTTGAGCGGTATTTTCCGTACCGGACAAACAGCTAATATGCACCTGCTGATCGATATACTCCGGGGGGCCGAAAAGGAAGAGTTGAAGGAAAAAGGATACGACAAACTAAAAACCTACGGGGTTGGCAAGGACCTCAGCTACAAAGAGTGGAAAGAATATTTATACCAGATGCTTCAGCTCGGTTATATCGAAATCGACTATATGTCGGCCGGCCACCTGAAAGTGACTCCATTAGGGCGTAAAGTCCTTTTCGGCGAACAGCAGGCACTCATGACCATTTATCAAAAGACAAAAGACTTTGCCCTGCCGACCAAAAAAGGCGGTTACAAATACCGTCCGATCCGTCCGATCGAATCCACCTCCGTAGAAGAAACGCTTCTCGACTCCCTGCAACAGCTTCGCAAGCAGATTGCCGAACGTGAACATACCCCGGCTTATATCATCTTTTCAGATGATGCCCTCGAAGATATGGTCCAGAAGAAACCGGTCACGCTCGACGAGTTTAGCGAAATACGAGGTGTAGGACAGCTCAAGCTGGACAAATACGGAAAAGTATTCGTCGCCCTGATCCGCTTTGTCCTTCGTTTGCCTAAAAAAGAATAAAAAAGAAAAACAAACAATCGTCCTATTCTTTTGTTTATATTTACATAATGAATAGAATGATAGATACAATGAAAACAGTCCCCATACTCTTACTACTTTGTCTTTCCTCACTGAGTTTCTGTACGACAAAACCGGGAGAGCCGCAAGGGCCCGGTTCTCCCGGACAAAACATTCCGATTGCCGAAACAACACCGGAACCGGAGGCACCCCCTCCCCTCATTGAAACCATTATAGAAAAGGAACTACTTTACGACCAGCACACGTTGACCGATACTTACCCATATAAAGATACGACACGGGGATTCCAATGGGATAAGATACGTGCCGGTCTCCGTCTGCTCGATTCGATCCGGCAAAAACCGTCCCGCTGGGCGATCTTTCAAAACTACAGGAACAAGAATGGGAAAGCTCCACTGGTCCGAAATTTTCATCGCGATGCTTACAAGCGGGTTTCCGACACTTTAGGTATCGAACGTTATCAATCTGTCCCACTGTATCTGCCAGACGATACGCTGACAGCCGAACGCTATGGCCGTGACGGGGTACTGGTGAAATTGCTGGACGACAGCGACCACCTTTTCCGTATCCAAACGATCTATACAAACGGGGAATGGTTGGTTCCCGGAAAATATGTCAAGCCGATAGCCGATAGTGTCACATTCGACAAGGCCATATTCGTCGATGTCACCAACCAAAATATCGCAACGCTCGAGCATACGGGTTCCAAATGGCTGGTCAGAAGCATGAATCCGGCAACAACAGGGCAGCACCGCCCTCCATACGCACAGGAAACGCCATTAGGCATATTTGTCGTCCAGGAAAAGAAGGCAAGGATGATTTATCTGGTAGACGGCAGCAAAGAGACAGGTGGATTCGCTCCTTATGCCAGCCGGTTCACCAACGGAGGGTATATCCACGGAGTTCCGGTAAACGCGCCGCGTAAGTCGCTGATCGAATACAGTCCAACGCTTGGAACGACTCCACGTTCCCATATGTGCGTCCGGAATGCGACCTCGCACGCCAAGTTCGTTTATGATTGGGCGCCTGTAAATGAGACTATTGTTTTCGTTTTTGATTAAAAGTCTTATCTTTGTGCGACATTATTCAATCTTATGTTATTGCGCATCTGTTTATACTTGTTTTTATTATTTCTTCCGGCTAATTATACGATAACCAGAAGTTCGTCTCCCCTAATTCCGGCTGCTCCTGCGGCGGCCATGTCTTCGGTATGCCGACAGCTCTATACAGATATGCAGCTGGATAATGTGGTGGACTATACCGCCTTCGAACAAGCGATAACCGGATCGCAGGCAATCGAACGACGTAACAAGGATATCATTACCCTGATCGACTTCACGAAGCCTTCCACGGAAGAGCGGCTTTATGTTCTGGATATCCGGCACAAGAAACTCCTGTTCTCCTCTCTCGTCTCGCATGGGAAAAACAGCGGAGGAAATTACGCCACTTCTTTCTCCAACAATGTCAATTCTTACAAAAGTTCATTGGGATTTTTCGTGACGGAGAATACCTATCAGGGTAAAAACGGCTATTCCTTAATCCTGAACGGTTTGGAAAAAGGGATCAACGACCGGGCAAAAGAACGGGCGATTGTGGTACACGGGGCTAATTATTGTAGCCCGTCCGTTGCTGCATCGGCAGGCCGCTTAGGTAGAAGTTTCGGTTGTCCCGCCCTGCCTCAGTCACTTGCCAAGCCAATTATAAACACCATCAAGAACGGGACCTTGCTCTACATATATGCCAATGACAAAGACTATTTGAGCCAAAGCACGATCTTATCAACCGAAAGATCGATTTCTCCAAACTCTATCATCGCATTGAACAACCTGATACGGGAATAGCCCGGCAAATCCTCCGGACGGATATCACCTGCAACCATCTCTCCCCGATCCAGCAAAGAAGCCCTTTTCGTTCCTGCCAGCAACGGCACGGAAGGGGTAATCCATTGTTTTCCGTTCCAGAGCGCAATATTGCAGATAGAAGTGTCGGTCAACCATCCTCTCCGGACAATCAGCACGTCGTCCTCCGTTTCACGCAAATCGAATAAACGGTTCAGTACATTCCGGTTCGTACTTTTATACCGATAGTCGGCTTCATCATCGGCAACCAATCGCAAAGAGGATACAGGACGAATACGATAGGAGGCATACTCCACTTTCAGGATATCTTTATCATATTCAACGCGGCACTTTGTCCGTTCCCGGTAGTCTCCAGGTTGGATACAGTCACTCAAATCAAGGAAACCGGTTTGATGCAACACGTCCCGGCGTGTCTCATTCATACGCCGGTTATGGTAGGGCAAGTTATGAATCCGCCCGTTCTCGATCCGGATCGTTTCAATAAATGGGGACATAGACTTTCTGTTTCATTTCGTCATACTCAGTTGCCAAATCACTTTGGGAGGTGATGCCTCCTCCACTCTTAAAGACCAAAGAGCCATCTCCCTGTCGTTCCAAAAAGCGAATCATGACAGCACTGTTCAAACTATTCCCGTCAAAATAACCCATAACACCCGTATAGAACCCTCTTTCGTATGTCTCGGCTTCCGCTATAATCTCCATTGTCTTCTTTTTAGGTGCGCCAGTAATGGAGCCTGCCGGAAGGAGGCAGAATAGCAAATCTCCTATCTCCGCCTGCCAGTTCCCGGCAAGACGACCCCGGATCTCCGAACTGACCTGCAACAAAGCACCTTTATGCGTCAGCAATTCGTCTATGTACCGGTAACGGGTCACCGTCACCTCGGTCGCCACTATACTCAAGTCATTGCGGATCAGGTCGACAATCGTAGCATGCTCGGCCGTTTCCTTCGGATCGTCCAATATCCGCCTGCGGGCATCCGGCAACGTAGCATCGATCGTTCCCTTCATCGGATAGGAATAGATATGTTCATCCCGTATCTTCACGAATATCTCAGGAGAGAAAACAACAAAACGACCTTTCAGCCAGAGCTTATACCGGGCTTCCGAACGGACAAAAACGTCCTCTAAACTCAGATCGGTCCGGACAGGAGTAGCGCAAGTCAGATTGACTAAGTAAGAGTTTCCAGCCCGGATATGTCCGACAACTTTATGAAACGAGCCGGCATACCCCTCCTGTGTCATAGGGAACGTCTCCCACCGGATCGCAGAAGTCAAGTTCTCCGTGATCTTCATGCGACTTGCAATCGCAGCATTCGTCACACCATCCAGGTCGTAAAGCAACATCTCAGGATCGACCTGGTCCAGCTCTTCTACAATCACCCGGTCTTGCTTGTAATCGATCACAAACAGGAAAGGCCGCCTTTCCGCACCCAATCGGTTCATACGGCAGACGGCCTCTATACGGTCATAGAATATCATATCAGAAAACGTTCGGTCAAACCTCCAAAGGCATCGATACGGCGATCCCGGAAGAAAGGCCACCAACGGCGGACATTCTCGCTACGCGTCTTATCGATCTCCACAATTCGTATTTCTTCATCACTATCGGAAAGTTCGGCCAAGAGCTCACCCTGCGGACCGGCGACGAAACTGTTTCCCCAGAACTGAATCCCATTCGTTTGCCCGGACGAATCGGCCTCGTGCCCCACCCGGTTAACCGTAACGACCGGAAGCCCGTTGGCCACAGCATGCCCCCGCTGAACAGTTACCCAAGCTCCTAACTGGCGTTTTTTCTCATCCTCCGTATCACTACTTTCCCAACCGATAGCTGTCGGATAAATCAGCAGTTCCGCCCCTTTCATCGCCATCAGGCGGGCAGCTTCGGGATACCACTGGTCCCAACAAACCAATACGCCCAATTTACCCACCGAAGTCTCGATCGGCTCAAATCCAAGATCACCGGGAGTAAAATAGAACTTCTCATAATAGGCCGGATCATCCGGAATATGCATTTTACGGTATTTCCCGGCAATAGTCCCGTCTTTCTCAATCACGACAGCTGTATTATGATACAAACCGGGAGCCCGTTTCTCAAACAAAGAAAGAACCAACACGATCCCCAATTCCTTTGCCAACGCTCCGAAGCCCTCTGTAGAAGGTCCTGGAATCGGTTCAGCCTGATCGAATACTTCGGTATTCTCCGTCTGGCAAAAATAAAGCCCGTTATGCAACTCCTGCAAAACGACCAACTCCGCCCCTTGCAAAGCACAAACCCGGATATTTTGTTTCAGCTTCTCAATATTAGCAGTCCGGTCCCCCGTATTCGCCTGCTGCACCATCCCTACTTTTAACGTATTCATCCTTATTTTTTAATTCTTCATTTTTCATTCAAATAACCCCTTCCGGGTACTGCATCGTCACGCAATGTAGCGAACCATGTTGTTTAATCAACGGCAAGCAATTGATCCCAATAATCTCACGATCCGGAAAAACCTGTTGCAAAGCATCCTTCGCCAGTTCATCCTTTGGAGAATTATAACAAGGAAGCAACACAGCTCCGTTGATAATCAAAAAATTGGCATAAGTGGCCGGGAGACGTTCGCCCTCCCATACCACCGGGTCCGACATTGGCAGAGCAATCAGCCGATAAGGTTTACCGTCAGCCTGTTTGAAAGCCAGCAACTCCTGTTCCATTGCCTGCAGTTCCTCGAAATGTTCATCCGACTCATCCGTACACTGCACATAAGCAATCGTATCTTCGCTACAGAACCGTGCCAGCGTATCGACATGGCTGTCCGTATCATCACCGGCCAAATAGCCGTTTTCCAGCCACAAAATACGTTCAAAACCAAAGACATCCTTCAGATAGGCTTCCAGTTCTTCCTTTTGCAGATATTCGTTCCGGTTCACAGACGAAAGACATTCGACGGTAGTGAGCAGCGTTCCTTTGCCATCCGATTCGATACTGCCACCTTCCAATATGAACGGTTGCATGTTGATAACCGGGATTCCATCGACAAAAGTACCCTGCATCGCCAGATTGCGTGTAATCAGATTATCCAAATTTGCCACATATTTCATTCCCCACCCGTTGAATACAAAGTCATATACGGCCGGTTCCCCTTGGTCGAATACGGTAATGCCACCATGATCACGAGCCCAGGTATCATTCGTCGCCATCTCCCTGAAAATGATCCGGCTGTCATCCACATCGCCCAATTGTCTGCGTACTTCCTGTTCGTCCGGACAGACAATCAAGAGCTTTTCGTGTTTGATTACCTCTTTGGCAATCGATACGAAGCAAGGAATCACCTCGTCTAATATAGGCGCCCAATCCGTTTCTTCATGCGGCCATGTCAACTGGACGGCACTTTGCGGATACCACTCTGCAGGTAATATGATTTTATTTTCCATCTATATCTAAAATATGCGATTATATTACAGCACAAATATAGGCTTATTTTCTAATACAAAAGTACTACAATTTCTTGGAATACGGAAGCATCACGGTTGATGGGACACAGACGCAATTCAGTTGTAAGCATTTATCAAATGATGATCTTGGCAGTCTCCACATGTTTGTGGAGCTGTCAGGACGATGATCCTAAACCGACGGTCGTTGAAGAACCGGATTGGAAATTGGAGTTGGTGGAAAACGATCCCGAACCGGAATGGGAAATACCGGAAAATGATGCCGGAGACACAGCATTCACCTCCTGAGGCAGCCAAACGGCCATCTCCCCTTTGCCACGATGCGCCCAGGCATAATAAGGAATCAGCGTCAACGTCACATCTTCAGCCGACAGACGTCCGTCCCGGCCATAGCTCAAAGCCTGCGCTGCCACCTTGATTTCATCGATGCCATACAATAAATCCGGTTTTCGTTCGACCGTAAATACCGGTTTCCGGTTCATTAATACATTCATGACACCAAAGCTATTATCAGGCCATTCGGCACAGTAGACGACAGGGCCACGCTCTACGGCTACACGTCCGCGATCGGCCTCCACCTCCACATTCGCCTTGACCGTACGAGGCTCCATATCGAAATGCACCTCCACCACATCGCCTTTCTTCCACCGGCGGGCAATCGAGAAATAACCTTTATCCAGATGACTTTCCACCGGTTCGCCGTTTACCTTGACAGAATAACCCAGTTGTTTACCGTCGGAGAACATGTACAGGTCGCTCGGAACCACTTCGCCTCTCACCCAACCCGGGATACGGATTTTCAACGTAAAATCTTGCTGACCCTTAGGAGCCACATCCAAACGGACATCACCGTCCCAGGGGTATCCTGTACTTTGAGTCAGCTTCACGTTCTTGCCATCCACTTTCAGATCGGAAGAATTACTCATAAAGAGATTGACATATACCTCCTTGTCATGAACTGCATAGATATACCCCGGCAGCGAAGGAATAAAACGGCAAATATTAGACGGACAACAGGCACAACCGAACCAAGGTTTACGCTGATGCTGACCAGTCGACGCCAACGGGTTCGGGTAAAAGAATCCGTTGCCTTCAAGGGAAACGCCCGAAATCAGTCCGTTATATAAGGTTCGTTCCAGCACATCATAATATTTGGATTCGCCATGAAGCAGGAAGAGACGATAGTTCCAATATACATTTCCGATTGCGGTACAAGTTTCACAATAGGCCGTCAGGTTCGGCAACTCGTAGTTCTCGCCAAAAGCCTCTCCCATATTCGTGGCACCTATACCGCCTGTAATATACAATTTCTTCGTCACCACATTCTCCCATATACGATCAATCGCATGAACATATCCCGTATCGCCCGTCAAAGCGGCCACATCTGCCATACCGGAATACATATAAGCGGCCCTGACGGCATGTCCGACTGCTTCATCCTGCTCCAGCACAGGTTTATGCGCCTGGCTATAGGCATCCTTGCGTTCCGTATATCCCCGCTTGTCAAGGAAAAATTTGGCAAGATCGAGATATTTCTTCTGCCCCGTCACCAAATAAAGTTTACAGAGCGCCATTTCGGCAATCTGGTGGCCCGGCACACGGACGAGTTGTCCGGGCTTGTCGCCTATCGCTTTCTCGACACAATCGGCATATTTGATTGCCACATTCAGAAAATTCCTTTTACCGGTTGCCTGATAGTGCGCGACAGCACCTTCGACCATATGGCCCAGATTGTAAAACTCATGACTCAGGTCTTCCACTTTATCCCATCGTTTACTCCCCGCCCATTCATGCGGATGCTGCGGGTTCATGGTACGGGCCGTATACAGATAACCATCCGGTTCCTGTGCAGCCGCCACTACCGTCAATACGCTATCGATATACTTGTCCAACTTCTTATCAGGATAAGTCTGCATCGAATAGCTTGCTCCCTCGATCGTTTTATACACGTCCGTATCATCGAACGAGAAACCTTCTACCTTATAATCGCTGCTGGGATGGGCCGCTTTTGCAAAGTTTTCATATCGCCCGGTCTCTTCGCATTTGCTGAACGCAAGCGGTATAGTCACCTCACGGCTGGCTTTCAGTCTTTGCCCCCAAAAGCTATCGGTCACTTTTACAGATGTGAAAGGTACAGGCGTAATCGGATATCCGCCATCATGTGTCTGCGCACCGCCGGCCAGACTGATTCCGGCAAGTGCAAATAATAAGATTCGTTTCATATTCAATATCAATTTACTTTCCATTCGATCACACCGCCCGACTCACCTTCCTGCAACTGGACAACCAACTTCAATCCGGTAGTTTTCACAGGAGTAAAATCGACAGAATTATAACAATCCTTCCTACAACCGTATTCACCTTTAGCCTCAACATCCTTCCAGCCGCTTCCTGCCTTATACTGTACTTTCCAGCTTGCCGGAACACGGTAATTTCCATCGTAATGATCGAAATCGAGCCAGTAGACCTGAACATTCCGGACCATCTCTGGACGGTCGAACACATACTCGATCGATTCCTGTGTCCCTTCTTTCAACCAAAAGTACCAATAAGGTTTCGACATATCATCCGAACTCTTCGGGTCCCATTGATCATTCACTCCGTAACACCACTCACGGCGTTCACAAGCAATGCCGTCTTTTTGGATCGGCGCACTAACAATCGTGTAAGACTTCGCACGGGAAGCGATGTCGGGCTCCGGCGTCGGTTTAGCATAACCGGCTGAAGCCGGAATCCAGACAGCCATTTCAGCATTACCGCGATTATTCCAGGTTGAATAAGGAATCAGTTTCACCGGGACTTCCGTTTCCGAGACCATACCGTTTTCTTTATTACGATCTAATTCCTTTACCGTAGTACTTAGCTCCACGATACCATTCAACTTCTCTTTTTCATATTGACAGGTAAAACCGGCATCTTCCGGAAGATATTTATTGAACACATGATGATCAGGCATATCCACCCCCTCCAGACAATACACGACCGGCCCGCGTTCAACGGCCAGCAAACCTTGATCAGCCCGTACCTTCTCATGCGCTTTTACCCGCCGGACATCCATTGGCATATGAAGTTCGATGACATCGCCCGGCTCCCACTCCCGTTCGATCACGACATATCCATGATGCGCTTTCTCTTTCAAGGGCGTTCCATTTACAAAAACGGCACAAGGTTCCCTGTCTTTCTTTACATATGTATATAAATCGCTTCCGGGGACCGGTTCATTACCCGTCCAAGAAGGAATACGAAGTTTCAAACTGAAAGAAGAAGCCTTTCGCGGTGAAACAGTCAATTTGACCAGTCCATCCCAGGGATATTCCGTATCCTGAACCAATGTGACCGTATCGTTCGCCAAAGCAACCCGGCTCTCACTACCTACATATAAATTCACATAGAGACTGTTTCCCTGTGTCGCATACATATATTTGGGAACAGAGGCCATAAAACGGGTCACATTACCCGGACAGCAGGCACAACCGAACCAGGGAGCCCTTTCGTGCTGTCCCATCGATTCAAGAGGATTGTCATAGAAGAACTTGTCCCCGCTTAATGATACGCCCGAAATCACGCCATTATACAAAGCACGTTCCAGCACATCTATATATTTGGCATCTCCCGTTGCCAGAAACATACGTTGATTCCAATATACGTTGGCAATGGAGGCACAAGTCTCGCAGTAGGCACTATGGTTGTGCAATTCATATTCCGGTCCGAAGCCTTCTCCCTGCGCACGCGATCCGATTCCTCCCGTTATGTATAGTTTTTTAGTCACCATATTATCCCATATCCGGCAGATCGCACGGAAATAGGCCGTGTCTTTCGTCAACGCCGCGACATCCGCCACACCGGAATACAGGTAACCGGCACGGACAGCATGACCCACGATCTCCTCCTGCTGCAAAATCGGCATATGATCCTGACTATAGGCATTCAGGCGATGCCCATCCGTACCCCGCCCGGTTTCTTCGACGAAATATTTCGCCATATCCAGATATTTCCGCTCTCCAGTCACTTTATACAGTTTGGCAAGTCCCATTTCGATAATCGGATGTCCGGACGGTACATGCTTCTGGCCTTCTTCCAGTCCGAAATCCTTACAGACCAAATCAGCATTTTTGATGGCAACATCAAGCAGGCTGCGTTTGCCAGTCGCCTGATAATGGGCCACGGCTGCCTCATACAGATGTCCGCTGTTATAGAGCTCATGGCTGTTCAGCTTCTCCCAACGTTTCGTCCCCCACCAGCGATTTAGCCGTTCGCATTTATTCGTCACACAGGTCGTCAGGTAACCGTCCGGTTCTTGTGCCGCCCCGATCAACGTGATGACACTGTCCAGATAAGCATCCAGTTTCGGATCATATTTAACGGCAAGTGAATAAGACGCCCCTTCGATGATTTTATAAGGATCGGTATCGTCGAACGGAAAATCTCCCTTATGCTCCCCTTTGATCAAACCGCCGGCCAAGGCGAAGTTGTCAAAACGTCCGTTCACCTCACACTGCCTGAAAGCGGAAGGGATAGAAACAGTCCGGTTCACCTCGATACGGGGAGCCCAGAAATGATCCGTCACATGCACCCCTGTAAAAGGCACCTCGACTATAGGTTCGTCAGATTGACGCGAAGTAGAATGACAGGAGCTGAAAGCAACTGCGATTCCGGTGGCTAACACTAATTTTTTCAGCATAGACTTTATTTGTTGTATGGTTATATATCCCTGTTAACAAGCACAAAGAAAATCTATTTTTCAGACTTACAAAAGTATTTCGGAAATAAAATGTCTTTTTTACACAAATATTTCATCCGGCCTGTATTTGCTTTCGTCGTACACCTACACACAACCGCTACTCCACCACTATGACACCTCGGCCAATTCCGATCTTTCCTCCGAAACGGCCTTCACATATCACTTCATATTCACCTTTCATATCTGAGTGTATAAAAAGAAAGTTTCGCTTTTCCCTCTCCATCCAACGTTACCGAAGGGTTCCAATACAGCGTATTTCGCTCATCCACCCAACCGGAACGACCTTTCTCCAACGAATAGTCTGGAGAATAGAACTCCTTCACTTGGTCATACCCCACAAACTGATAGTTTTTCGATTTTACCGGGGTCGAATCAATGCGGTCTTTCCACGACTTTGTATGAATTACCACCACACCGGAAAAAGCGTTTGGGGTATAAACCATCGCAGCAGCACCAACCAGCACTTCCACCTTTTTGACCCGGTTCGGATCCATCTGCAAAGCATAACCGGTATAGTCGATCACCCCGTCCAACACTATCACCGGATCTGACACATCCACAGAAGGTCCCTTAGACACAGGACTTGGATCTTTATCCCCGTCAGGCCTGTTAGAATTACAACTTCCTCCACTACCAAAACCACCGGTCGTCACAGCACCACTGACTCGTATCGTCACCCCCAAACCATCCGGTGAAGGATAGACTCTCAATCCAGGAACACGAGAAAGCAAAGATGCCATGCTATTGGGAGAAAAATGTTCATTCTCTTTCACCACATATGAATGACTGGCAAAGTCCTCATTATGCAGACTAAAACTCTGCGTCTTTTTCTTGTGCTTCACCACCGTTACTTCCGGTAATTCATGGACAACCTTATCAATGTCTTCCACTTGCCCACCACTCTCATATCGAGACATCAGGACAGACAGTTGAGCCAACGAATCCTGCAACTCCAGCAGTGGACTATAGAAGGTTGAACGGGGAGCTTCCGGCTCCGTCAACATAAAATCCAACGCATTCTTCTGCTTGTCGGTAACCGACAGCAGCATCTCGCTCGTACCAGTAAAATCGAATCCCCCAAAACGGAACACGCCACCTCGCGCTGGATGGAGCGTAAAGGTTTGTGCGATCGAATCTTGTTTGAACAAAGCGCTTATTTCCATCTCCTCCGGCCTCAAACGCATCCCTTCCAAAATACGCCCCGAAAAGCCCAAACTTCGTTCGACCGGGTAAGACATCTCAGGTAAAGCACCCTGCAACACTTCTTTCGGTGAGTAGCGGCGCCAGCCGTGTGTCAGTAGCACCCAGTCTAAGCGGGCCAACGACTGGGAATCCCGGTTCGCAAAATACAGGTCAGGATTCTTGACGTGTCCCTTCAACTCGCTTCCCAAGTAGTAATCCATATAGTAATCACTCCGCTCCGAAGCAGGGTCTAGCCCTTTTCGTACGACCGACAACGAAAAATCACCAGCAGCCGTCCCTTCCGGAAGACAATCAGTCCCGACTTCAAGCGTCACCTTCTCACGATGTCCATAACTAAGTTTATCACCGGACAAGGCGACCGAAAGGCACTCCGGATATTTGACAAAGGCCAGACGCTCGCTATAAACCCGATTCTGCTCATCGTAAAATGTAACGGTAAAAGGACCGGCCGGCAATTGGTCATAGCCAATATCCATCACGGTCTTTTCCTTCGTCAAGTTCAGTTTGGCATGATAATAAATCCTACCCTGATGGTGAATCAGTAGAAAGACCGGTACGTCTGTGCCCAAATTCTGAGACAATATGATGCGCATCCGGCCGTTCCTACTTTTGATTTGCTGGACGACTCCCTGTTTCAAAGATTGGGGTACCGGAACCCGCAGTTGCAAACTGTCCACCACCGCCACATATTCATGCCCCGCTTTCGGCTGGAAATAAACCGAACCAAATCCCAAGTCGGATGTTTGGAAAGGACGCTCCTTGCCATCGGTCAGATCCAATATACATCCCTTAGCCGCCAAACCTTTTCCCTTTGCCCCAGTCAACTTAACCGCGACCTTCGACACCAACCCCTCCACACAATAGCCGCCTTCCGGCAACAAAGCCAGCTCCCACGACTGCCTGAAAGGGATCGGATAGATATGCTCCAGGTCGCCCACCAACAGCACAAACTCTGTTTTATCCTCCTTCCGTACCTCGTCTGGCAACAGAACATCAAAACGGACATCTCCCGCCTCGTCCGTCTCAAACGGATAAGCACAGGATTCATCGCCGTTGACACGCACGCGATAACGCAATTTCTTACCCTCTCTCAATTCTGATGGCACATTCAGTAGAACGGACACATTATTCTCCCTGACCGAAAAGTCGATCTTGACCTGGGACAAAGAACCAATCCCCTCAATCTTTAACTCGCGCGTAAAAAAATGCTCTTCGCCAAAATTCTGCATATAATTCGTATAACCGCGCAATTGGTAGTTTCCTGTAGGCAGCGTATCCGGAAGCAAAATATCACCAGTTGCCTTTCCATCCCTCAACGGCCATTGCTTTTCAAGCACTGACTGATTATATCCATTGATCAGTTGGAGATGGACGATCCGGCTTCTGTTCTCACTGCTGGAAAGAAAATCCTGATACACCTTCAACCACATCGTCTCTCCGGCACGATAGGTCGTCCGGTCTTGATGCACATAGATTTTCTCAATAGGATACAAATTATACAAACGCTCAAATTACCCGCCACCACCTGCATGGTTGTATCGGAAGCATAACAACCTACTGAAGATAGGATAAGAAACCAAAGGGATAATAACTGCTTCATGATAAAAGAGTAAGATTTAAAAGTATTGCACCTTACCCAAAGTGCAATACTTTAGCCCATGATTAATAAACACATTTACAAACAGGAGAGCCGTTCGTATCTACAAATTGAGTACAAACACCTTTTATCGAACCTGTTGTATCCGAATAACAAACACCACCGCAACGTGTCATCGAACAGCCATCAGAACCATATCCATAAGAACTCCCTCAAAAACAAGACAATCACACCAATTTTCTCAAAAAAATCAAATTCCACGATTTTTTCCTACCTTCGCAACCATTAAAGCAAAGAATATGAATATACAACAACTCGAATACATCCTTGCTGTAGACACCTACCGCCATTTTGCCAAAGCGGCAGAACATTGCCGTGTAACCCAGCCGACACTAAGCATGATGATCCAGAAACTGGAAGATGAACTGGGTGTGAAACTTTTCGACCGCAATATCCAACCGGTCTGCCCCACCCCTGCCGGCCGCAAAGTGATCGACCAGGCACGCGTCGTCCTCCAACAGGCATCTCTGATTAAAGACATCGTAAACGAAGAAGAGCGTTCCTTGAAAGGCACGTTCCGCCTTGCCGTATTGCCGACGATCGCCCCTTATCTGCTTCCCCGCTTTTTCCAGCAAATATCGGAGAAGCATCCCGATCTGGACATCCGCATCCTGGAAATGCAAACGGCTCCGACCATGAAAGCCCTCCTGAACGGCGAGATAGACGCCGCCATCATCGCGAATCAACCGACGGAGACGCAACTACAGGGAGATACCCTATACTACGAACAGTTTTATGCGTATGTAGCCCGCAACGAAAGCGTGTTCAAAAAGGAGCTGGTCCGTTCTGCCGATATCAGCGACGAACGTCTTTGGTTGCTGGATGAAGGACATTGCTTCCGCGATCAGCTGATGCGTTTCTGTCAAATGGAAAAGGTCAAACTGCACCAGGCAGCTTACCGCCTGGGAAGTCTGGAGACTTTCATGCGTATGGTGGAAAGCGGCAACGGCGTCACTTTCATTCCGGAGCTGGCCACCTATCAGCTAAGCGAACAACAAAAAGAGCTGGTCCGCCCGTTTACCATCCCTAAACCGGCACGTGAAATCGTCTGGGTCACCCGTAAAGATTTTATCCGGCACTCGATCGCCGGGATTCTGATCGAAAGCATCCGAAAATCAGTCCCCAAAGAAATGCGTACCCTGCAAGCGGGGTTGCGGGTGGTCTGAAACAAGACTGCTTTTCATGGGGCGGAAGCAATCAAAACAGCTTTCGCCCTATTATTTTTCCGCATCCTCCAACGTTCCAAAACCCATCAAGAACCTATCCGGAATCCCCTCCCCGGTAACACAACAAGAATAACAATATGAAACCTCTCAGCCCGGTTTTCATCCCATTTTGTAATGTTAAAAAATATTACCCGCTATACTAATTCCAAAAATATGGGGTACTAATTCCATTTTCATAGGGTAGCAGTGACATTTTGACAAATATATCATCTCGGACTGTTTCATACCGCAAATTTAACACTTTATCCCCTGATATCATGCACGGCATTTTCGGCTTATGCCGAAAGAACCGTGATTCGTAAATCATATTTTCGCTTTCTTTCTTGCAGGTTCAACACTTTTGTTATATATTGCCACTCTATTTCCGTCAAATCAGTCTGATACATCTTTTTTTAGTGTAGTCACTTCAAAGAAAGAAACTATCTGACTGATACGGAAACTTCGGTAAAAAAAATTTCAGCCATTTTTAAACAGGCTTTATGTTATGTAAATTTTTTTGTGAAATTTATCGTGTTAACTTTAATAAAATATATCTATGGATAATGAGGTTGATTTGAGTTTTCATAGTGGTGTATCAGGTATTATTTTTTATGTAATAACTTGTATTGCACATGGAAAAAAACATTTATACGATAAATCGTATTTAGATAAGTTGAGGTTTGTTTTATATAGTGGTAAGTTGACAAAAGAAAACGATATACCTGATTTTCTTATTCAGCATAGTATTGATGTATTGAATGATAAAAGAATTAAACCTAAGTTAAATAAATTTATCAATATAGACTCTAAATGTGAAGTTAATGATTTTTCAAAAAAATCAATAGGACTTGAAAATGGTTTAACCGGTTTTCTATTTTCTTTATTATTTGAAAAAAGAAATCTCATTAAGTATAAATTATCCCATAAAAAGTAACAATATTTTTATTATTGAATTGAAATATGAAAAATGCTGTATCATTGCTTTTTTACTTTATAATTAATCTGGTCGCATTCTCTCTCACCGCACAAAATCCGATTGTGATCGATTGGGAAGAAATGCAGGAGCAGGATATTATGATGAGTAGTTTGTTTAGCAAGGTGGAATATATTCCTCTCCAGTTTGTGAAAGAGCATCCCGTTGACGGCCATTATCGGCTTTTTGTAAAAGATGATTATATCTTGGTGTTAGGCATGTTTGAGCATATTTATATGTTTGACCGGAAAGATGGGCATTTCATCAAAGAGGTGAGCCGCGCCGGTGGAGGTCCGGAGGAATATCGGAAGCTGGTATTCGGAACTCCTTTTTGTCCGCAGAAAGAGGTGGTCTTTGTGGACCAGTTCAAGAAGTGGAAAGGGATCGATGTGCGGACAGGGAAGGTAGTGATCGAGGTGGATCGTCCTTCCACCTATTATACTGATACCCAGGAGAACCAGGCTCCGATTAGCAATCTTTTCTGGTATGATTTCCAGAATGATCTGTTCTTGGGATATCCGAATAATGTGACCGGCGATTATCCGGACATGCTGGTGTTGTTTGACCGGAAAGGGGAGATCAAGAAGAAGTATCCGAACCATCATTTTTTTCAGGCGAGGCGTAGTCTTGATGTACCGAATAATCCCGGTATGTTTTATCGCTATCGCGATGAGGTCTATTTTAAAGTGATAAAAGACAATCTGTTGCAGGATACGGTCTATCGTGTTGGCCGGGACAGACTGACAGCTCATGTTGTACTGAAATTGCCGAACGAGCAGTCGGGGGTGGACTACAAGCAGATCCCTGGTGTCTCGGGGGCGGTGTATGCCGATCCGACGGCCGGCTCAGTCCGTTGTGTGGAAGTTTCGGAGACGGAGCGTTATCTGTTTTTCCGTTTTTTTGTGACCGGTCAGGGGGTGAGCTGGGGTTATTATGACAAGAAGACGAAGAAAAGCTTTCGTACACCGGCCGGGAAAGAGGCCGGATTGTCCGACGATATTCATGGCCTGCTCCCGTTCCTGCCGATGTATTATAATGGGAGGCAGTTGGTCGGTTCGATAGATCCGGATCTCCTGCTGGAGCGGAATGCCGCTCATTCATTGACGCAGGTCAGTGCGGAGGGAAAATCCTTGATCGGGAGTTTGCAGTTTGACGATAACCCGGTGGTGGTCATCGCTACGTTGAAGCATCTGTAGGACTTGTCCGGTTTATTGGGGCCGGAAAGCAGAATCCCCATTTATATGGACATCTTTTCGACCCAGAACTTAAACGAGTTCGTGATTACCTATAAGTCAGCACAAGGATACATGATATATGACCGGTTCATGTCTATCTGGCTAAGAAGACAACCCTGACGGAATAAATATTTCGGACATAATGAAAAAAATTATCACTTTATGCTTGTAGTTTCCAAAAAAGCGTTACTTTTGCTGCGTATTTAAAAACAAAGAGACAAAATGAATCGATTTAGCTTTACATATTACTTTTATTACTTTTACTTTAGCAGAGTGAAGGCAGGAGTTTGTATGTAAAGCGTTGATGAATGAATGTATATATCAATAACAAAATATGAAGTCCTGCCGGTTTCGGTGGGACTTTTTTTATGGACAATTGAGAATTGACAATTCGAAAGAGAAAAAAGAAAGAGAAGATGAAAAAGAAAGTAGCGATACAGGGAATAGCCGGTTCGTATCACGATATAGCCGCCCGTAATTATTTCGAAGGTGAAGAGATTGAAATTATCGGTTGCAATACATTCAGAGATGTTATTTCGACCATCAAGAAAGATCCTTCCATTCTGGGAATGATGGCGATCGAAAATACGATCGCCGGCAGCTTGTTGCAAAACCATGAACTGATACGTGAAAGCGGTTTACAAGTTATCGGCGAATACAAACTACGTATCTCCCACTCGCTGGTTGCACTTCCGGGGACCAATATCCACGATGTCGAAGAGGTCAACTCCCACCCGATCGCCTTGATGCAATGTACCGATTTCCTCGATACGCTGCCCAACGCAAAAGTGGTCGAGAAGGAAGACACCGCCATGAGTGCCCGGTGGATTTCGGAAAATCAACTGAAAGGACACGCCGCCATCTGCGGGAAACTGGCTGCCCAGATCTACAACATGGAAGTTCTTGCCGAAGGGATCGAGACAAACAAACGGAACTTCACCCGCTTTCTGGCAATAGCCGACCGGTGGACGGCAGACGAGATGCTCAAAGGGGAAGACAAAAACAAAGCATCGGTCGTTTTCGCCCTCCCCCACACAGCCGGCAGCCTCTCCAAAGTGCTCTCCGTCCTTTCTTTCTACGACATGAATCTTTCCAAAATACAATCCTTGCCGATCATCGGCCGCGAATGGGAATATCTGTTCTATATCAATCTGACATTTACGGATTACCTGCGCTACAAACAGGCATTGGATGCTATCAGACCGTTGACAAAAGACTTAAAAATATTAGGCGAATATGCAGAAGGAAAACAAAGTGTGTAAAACGATTACACCCGCTAACCGCGTAGGTAGCGTACAAGAATACTACTTTTCCAGGAAACTGAAAGAAGTAGCCGAAATGAATGCCGCAGGCAAAAACGTGATCAACCTCGGTGTGGGCAGTCCCGATCTTCCTCCTTCGCAGCAGACAATCGAGACATTGTGCGAACATGCCCGCCAGCCGAACGAACATGGTTACCAGCCGTATATAGGTATTCCTGAACTGCGTAAAGGCTTCGCCGACTGGTATAAAAAATGGTATGACGTAGACCTCGATCCGAAAACGGATATCCAGCCGCTGATCGGTTCCAAAGAAGGAATCCTGCATATCTCGCTGGCATTCCTGAATCCGGGCGACGGAGTGTTGGTTCCCAACCCCGGCTATCCGACCTACAGCTCGGTCAGCAAACTGGTCGAAGCCCGGCTGATCCCTTACGAGCTGAAAGAGGAATCAGGCTGGCAACCGGACTTCGAAGAGCTGGAAAAGATGGATCTCTCGAATGTCAAGTTGATGTGGACCAACTACCCGAATATGCCGACAGGAGCCAATGCCAGCCGGGAACTATACGAAAAGCTGATCGCTTTCGGAAAGAAGCATGGGATCATCATCTGTAACGACAACCCATACAGCTTCATCCTGAACGAGCATCCGTTAAGTATCCTGTCCGTACCGGGAGCCAAAGACATCTGTATCGAAATGAACTCCATGAGTAAGGCCCACAATATGCCGGGTTGGCGTATGGCGATGCTTGCCTCCAATGCTCAATTCGTACAGTGGGTCCTGAAAGTGAAAAGCAATATCGACTCCGGACAGTTCAAGCCGATGCAGCACGCAGCCGTCGAAGCATTGAGTGCCCCGAAGGAATGGTATGACAATATGAACCGGGTATACCGCAGTCGCCGCGACCTCGCCGGAAAGATCATGCGCACGTTGGGATGCGAATATGACGAAAAGCAGGTAGGGATGTTCCTCTGGGGAAAAATCCCCGCCGAAGCAAAAGGCAGCGAAGCGATAGCCGATAAAGTTCTGTACGAAGCCAATGTTTTCCTGACACCGGGATTTATCTTCGGCAGCCAGGGCGAACGATACATCCGCATCTCGCTCTGTTGCAAAAACGAAACCTTAGAGGAAGCGCTTCGACGAATTGTCTCGATTAACAATTAAAAAATTAATAATTAAAGAATTAAAAAATAAAGATATGGAATTAGAATCAATCATGTTACCCGGCTTAGACCCGCAACGTCCTGTCGTAATCGCCGGTCCGTGTAGCGCAGAGACAGAAGAACAAGTAATGGAAACTGCCAAAGGAATTGCAGACAAAGGCATCAAGCTGTTTCGAGCAGGAATCTGGAAACCCCGTACCAAACCGGGTGGATTCGAAGGAATCGGCGCAGAAGGCTTGCAATGGTTGAAACGGGTAAAAAAGGAAACAGGTATGTATGTGGCTACCGAAGTGGCAACGAAAGACCATGTGTTCGAAGCCTTGAAAGCCGGTATTGACGTGTTGTGGATCGGCGCCCGTACAACGGTTAACCCATTTGCCGTACAGGAAATTGCAGATGCATTGAAAGGCGTGGATATTCCGGTTCTGATCAAGAACCCGGTTAATCCGGATTTAGAGTTGTGGATCGGCGCTTTCCAACGTCTCTATGGAGCCGGCATCCGTCGCTTGGGTGCTATCCACCGCGGTTTCAGTTCTTACGATAAAAAAATATACCGCAACCTCCCTCTCTGGCATATTCCTATCGAGCTTCGCCGCCGTATGCCGAACTTGCCGATCTTCTGCGATCCGAGCCATATCGGAGGCAAACGCGAATTGGTCGCTCCCCTCTGCCAGCAGGCTATGGATTTGAGTTTCGACGGCTTGATCATTGAATCCCACTGTAACCCCGATTGCGCCTGGAGCGACGCTTCACAGCAGATCACTCCGGATGTATTGGATTACGTTCTGAATTTACTGGTTATCCGCGACTCCAACCAGACAACGGAAAATTTAGCCGAACTCCGCCGGCAGATCGACGGTATCGACGAACAATTATTGGAGCTGTTGGCTAAACGTATGCGCATCTCCCGCGAGATCGGTATGTATAAGAAAGAACACAATATGCCGATCCTGCAATCACCACGCTACAGCGAGATTCTGGAAAAGCGTTCCAACATGGGCGAACAGATGGATTTGAGCACGGAATTTGTAAAAGAAGTCCTGAAAGAAATCCATGAAGAATCCGTCCGCCAACAGATGATCATCATGAATGAACAATAATAATTTGCCAATATAGCAATGTGCCAATACTAATGTGCCATTGACAAATTAGCTCATTGACACATTAGTACATTAAACAATTATTGATAATGAAAATACTGATATTGGGTGCAGGGAAGATGGGATCTTTCTTCACCGATTTGCTTAGTTTTGAACATGAAGTGGCCGTATTGGAAAGCGATCCGAAACGGATGCGTTTCATCTATAATGCCCTCCGCCTGCAAAAGCCGGAAGAAGTAGCCGAGTTCAAGCCTGAATTAGTCATCAACTGCGTGACGTTAAGCTATACGATCGAAGCGTTCAAAAGTGTCATGCCTTATCTACAACCCTACTGCATCATCTCGGATATCGCATCAGTCAAGACGCACCTGAAAGAATTTTACGAGACATGTGGCTTCCCGTATGTTTCTACCCACCCGATGTTTGGTCCGACATTCGCCAACCTGGGACAACTGGAAAAAGAAAATACGATCATCATTTCCGAAGGGGATCATCTGGGAAAAATATTCTTCAAAGATATCTATTCCAGCCTGCGCCTGCATATCTGCGAATATACTTTTGAGGAACATGACAAAGTAGTGGCTTACTCGCTCGGCATTCCGTTTGCATCCACAATGGTATTCGCTGCCACGATGAAACACCAGGATGCTCCAGGTACGACCTTCAAACGTCATATGAAGATCGCCAGAGGCCTGCTTTCCGAAGATGATTATCTATTGACGGAGATCCTTTTCAACCCGCGCACGCCTCACCAGATTGCACGCATCCAGGAGGAACTGGACATTTTACAGGGAATCATCAAAGACAAAGATTCGGAAGGAATGAAGGAATACCTGACAAAGATCAGGAAGAATATCGAATAATACAGTACATTTTGACACACTACTTTCAAAATACAATTCGGTAACAACAAATCGTTCCATAGGTGTGAGTCATCCAGCTCACACTTGTGGAACAACTTATTTAATGACATTCATACCATAAAACAAACGATTATGAACAACATCATCCACTTTATGGCAAGACTATCATTGCTATATTACCTGTTATGGAGTACTTCCATTCATGCTTATGCGCACAACCGGAATACTGACCCAAACTCTACATACCCGACACCGGACCGTCTTTTCCATATTGCACGTAGCTTAAATCGCAACCTCGTCTGCTATGATGCCAACCAAGCCAATGGCAAGCTGGACACCCAAGAACCCGTAAAAGTTTACTGGCTGAACCGGGAAAAGGAGCCGGGGAAAACCAACGGATTAAGTTTCATACAAAAGAAGATGGCCTACGGTTACAAAGTGGTTTCAGTGGCAGAACATACTTGCACGATCACCCTCACGGCTTATCCGGAAAGGGAACTGACGATCTGCCGGGAGGGGGATCACTTCGTCTGCCGTGTCAGGATAGACAATCGGCAAGCTATACTACAATCTTTGTATGTCAAGGCCAGCCCTAATAATCCGCTGAACGTGGAATACGTGGAGCTGCAAGGCATAACAACCGATACCGGTGTCCCTGTCACGGAAAAGGTCAGCAAATAAAAAGAAACGCGGCTACTATCAACTACACAGGTCTTTGAACTTTTTGCAACTATTTTGCAACTAAAAAATGTAAAAGCCGCTTGAAAAGCGTATTTTTGCAAGACTGTTTCAATAAAGAGTGTTTTACGGATGAAGGTATGTATAGCTGAAAAGCCCAGTGTAGCGCGCGAAATCGCAGAAGTTCTCGGGGCAACCAAAAAGATGAACGGATATATGGAAGGAAACGGGTATCAAGTAACCTGGACCTTCGGACATCTGTGCACTCTTAAAGAACCCAACGATTATTCGGACAACTGGAAACGATGGAGCTTGGCTTCCCTCCCGATGATCCCACCCCGGTTCGGAATCAAGCTGATCAGCAACCCGACATACGAACAGCAATTCAAAACCATAGAAGAGCTGATGCAAAAGGCCGAAATGGTCATCAACTGCGGAGATGCCGGCCAGGAAGGAGAACTGATCCAGCGTTGGGTGATGCAAAAGGCCGGCTGTAAATGTCCGGTCTACCGCCTGTGGATATCTTCGCTGACTGAGGAAGCGATCCGCGAAGGTTTCCAACACCTGAAAGAGCAGTCCGATTTCACCAAGTTGTATGAGGCAGGTCTTTCCCGTGCCATCGGTGATTGGCTATTAGGGATGAACGCAACGCGCCTCTACACGCTCCGCTACGGACAAAACCGGCAGGTGCTCTCCATCGGACGGGTGCAAACGCCTACCCTTGCACTTATCGTAAACCGGCAGGCCGAAATAGACAATTTCAAGCCGGAACCCTATTGGGAATTGAAAACAGTCTACCGGAACACGACCTTCTCGGCCACCAAAGGCAAATTCACGAAGAAAGAAGAAGGGGAAGCCTTCTTGGAAATAGTCCGGCAAAAAGATTTCACCGTCACCGACATATCTGAAAAGAAAGGTAAGGAATATGCTCCCCGCCTCTTTGACCTGACTTCGTTGCAGGTGGAATGTAATAAGAAATTTGCTTTCACGGCAGACGATACATTAAAACTGATCCAATCACTATACGAAAAGAAAGTGACAACCTACCCGCGTGTCGATACCACTTTCCTAAGTGACGACATCTACCCGAAAGTTCCCAACACACTCAGTGGTTTGGTCGATTATGCCGACCTGACAGCTCCGCTGCTGAAGGCGAAGATACGGAAAGATAAACGCGTATTCGACAACTCGAAGGTAACGGACCACCATGCCATCATCCCGACCGGTGTACCACCACGTAACCTGACAGACAACGAAAGGAAAGTGTACGACCTGGTGGCCCGCCGTTTCATCGCGGCTTTTTATCCGGACTGCGAAATCTCGACTACTACGGTATTGGGCAAAGTCGACAAAGTGGATTTCAAGGTAACCGGTAAACAGATACTGAAACCGGGATGGCGCGTCGTGTTCGGAGCAGAGCAGAAGGACCCGGATGCCGAACCGTCAGACGAAGAAGGTGTATTGCCGGATTTCGTAAAAGGAGAAAGCGGTCCCCACAAACCGAAATTAGGCGAGAAATGGACACAGCCCCCCAAACCCTATACCGAGGCGACGCTACTGCGCGCAATGGAAACCGCCGGTAAACTTGTGGACAATGACGAATTGCGAGACGCATTGAAGGAAAACGGCATTGGCCGTCCTTCCACCCGTGCCGCCATCATCGAGACTTTGTTCAAACGTAACTATATCCGCAAGGAACGCAAGAACCTGTTTCCTACAGCTACAGGTGTGGAACTCATCGGCACGATACAGGAAGAACTGTTGAAAAGCGCCGAACTGACCGGCCTCTGGGAAAAGAAACTCCGGCAGATCGAACGGGGCACCTACGAGGCCCGTACTTTTTTGGAAGAGCTTAAGGTGATGGTCCACCAGGTAGTGATCAATGTCCTCTCCGACCAAACCGGACGCACCATCACGATCGAGCAGGCTGCCCCGAAAAAGCCCCAAGCCGAAAAGGAACCGAAAGAAAAGAAACCGCGCAAACCACGTGCCAAGAAGGATAAGACAGCCAATCAACCGGAAACAGCAACCGCTCCCGTAAAGCCGGTATGCCCGATCTGTAAGAAAGGCAACATCCTACGTGGGAAAACGGCTTACGGCTGTTCCGAATATAAGAGTGGTTGTACGTTCCGCCTGGATTATACCACTTATGGGGAAAGGCTATCGGATGAGGAGTTAGTTAAAGTAATTAGTGGGATTGGGAATAATATGGTTTAATGTGTCTGGATTCCTAATAAACGACTGTTTTACATAACACTCAACCAATGGTTCACGCAAACGATTAGACAGTTCATTTATTTCTTTATATTCCATATATCATATATTTATTGGTAAAGATAACCTTATTTCTCTATCTTTGTTCTCAAAATCTAAAATCAATGAAAGAAGAATGGTTCCCTTTGGTCAATGAAGAGGGAGAGACAATAGGAAAAGCTACCCGCAAGGAGTGCCATAGCGGATCAAAAATGCTACATCCGGTAGTGCACCTGCATATTTTCAATGACGCGGGTGACCTCTACCTGCAAAAGCGTTCGATGAACAAAGATATCCAACCCGGTAAATGGGATACAGCCGTGGGAGGCCATATCGATTATGGCGAGACGGTCGAAGAAGCCCTTCGCCGGGAAGTACGGGAAGAATTAGGAATAACAGATTTCATCCCGCAATTCATCACCCGTTATGTATTCGAATCGGCTATAGAAAAAGAATTGGTCAACACCTATCGTACCACTTATGACGGTCCGATCACCCCCGACCCTTCCGAGCTGGACGGAGGACGTTTCTGGTCCTCTACCGAAATCCTCGAAAATATAGGGAAAGGAGTTTTCACCCCCAACTTCGAAAGAGAATATAAACGGTTATTCATGTAAACTGCAAAAACACTAAAGCATAAAGCAATGGCAAAAGAATTAGAACTCAAGTACGGCTGCAACCCCAACCAGAAGCCGTCGCGCATTTTCATGCAGCAAGGGGAACTGCCCATAGAAGTCCTGAACGGACGTCCCGGATACATCAACTTCCTGGATGCGTTTAACAGCTGGCAATTAGTAAAAGAACTGAAAGAAGCAACCGGGCTGCCAGCCGCCGCTTCCTTCAAACACGTAAGCCCGGCAGGAGCCGCCGTGGGAATCGAGATGAGCGATACGTTGAAGAAAATCTATTTTGTGGATGACCTTCCACTCACTCCGCTTGCAACCGCTTATGCCCGCGCCCGCGGTGCCGACCGCATGTCATCCTACGGTGACTTCATCGCACTCAGCGACACATGCGACGAAGCGACTGCACGCCTCATCAACCGCGAAGTTTCCGACGGTGTCATTGCTCCTGACTATACGCCGGAAGCTTTTGAAATCCTGAAGAATAAACGAAAAGGCACTTATAATGTCATCAAAATCGATCCGGACTACCGCCCTGCCTCCATCGAACACAAAGATGTTTTCGGCATCACATTCGAACAGGGACGTAACGAGATCAAGTTAGACGAAAGCCTGTTGACCAACATCCCGACCCAGAACAAAAACTTCCCGGACAAAGCGAAGCGTGACCTGATCATCGCCCTTATCACGCTAAAATATACACAGAGTAACTCAGTCTGCTACGTTAAGGATGGGCAGGCCATCGGTATCGGTGCCGGCCAGCAAAGCCGTATCCACTGTACTCGCCTGGCAGGTAATAAAGCGGATATCTGGTACTTGCGCCAGCATCCGAAAGTAATGAACCTGCCCTGGATCGAGAAGATCCGCCGTGCAGACCGCGACAACACGATCGACGTCTACATCAGCGACGACCACGAAGACGTTTTGGCCGACGGTATCTGGCAACAATTCTTCACTAAAAAGCCGGAAGTCCTGACACGCGAAGAAAAACGTGCCTGGTTAGACACGCTGAAAGGTGTTTCATTGGGCTCCGACGCTTTCTTCCCATTCGGTGACAATATCGAACGGGCACATAAGAGCGGCGTGGATTATATCGCACAAGCAGGCGGTTCCGTCCGTGACGACCATGTGATCGACACGTGTGACAAATACGACATCACAATGGCATTCACAGGCATACGGTTATTCCACCATTAACAAGAACCCCTTGTTTTTAAAACACCGGTGTTTTGAATTTAAAACATCGGTGTTTTGAAATCGAAACATATATGTTTTGAAAAAGACAAAAAAAGAGGTTATGCAATCAAACATAACCTCTTTTCTTTTTTATCTTGATGAAAGATTATTTACACATATCGCGAATGATCTGAATCAGCTCGTCACCAATCTCTTCCGCTTCCTGCATTGTGTGAGCTTCGGAATAAATACGGACAATCGGTTCCGTATTGCTCTTACGCAGATGCACCCATTTTTCAGGGAAGTCGATCTTCACACCATCGATATCGGTGATATCATACTGGGCGAATTTCTCTTTTACTTTTGCCAAGATAGCATCTACATCGATATCCGGAGTCAGTTCTACTTTTTGCTTGGAGATAAAATACGGAGGATAAGAAGCCTTCAACTCGCTCGTCTTCATCTTCTTCTTTGCCAGATGAGTCAGGAACAAGGCGATACCTACCAAAGCGTCGCGTCCGTAATGGCTGGCCGGATAGATCACTCCACCGTTGCCCTCACCACCGATAATAGCATTAGTCGCTTTCATCTTCGTTACGACATTCACTTCGCCCACTGCTGCCGCATTGTACTCGCAACCATGAGCACGGGTAACATCACGCAAAGCACGGCTTGAGCTCAGGTTGCTGACCGTATTGCCCGGTGTATGACTCAAAACGTAGTCGCTGACAGCCACCAGTGTATATTCTTCTCCAAACATCTCGCCATCTTCGCTGATAATAGCCAGACGGTCTACGTCCGGGTCCACAACAAAACCGACATCGGCTTTGGCATGCTTCATCAGGTCGGAGATCTCCGTCAGGTTTTCAGGGATCGGTTCCGGATTATGTGCAAAGTTACCGTGAGGAGCACAATGCAACTTGAAAATTTCCTTTACCCCCAAAGCTGAAAGCAATTCAGGAATAACAACACCGCCTACCGAGTTTACACAGTCGATAGCGACACGGAAATTAGCAGCTCTGATAGCCTCGACATCCACCAAATCCAGCTTCAACACACTCTCGATGTGTTTTTGATTGTAAGTATTATTGACATAGACTTTTCCTAAATTGTCGACATCGGCAAATACGAAACTTTCTTCAGCAGCAATCTTCAGCACCTCGGCACCTTCGGCAGCATTCAAGAATTCCCCCCGTTCGTTCAATAATTTCAGGGCATTCCATTGTTTCGGATTATGGCTGGCAGTCAAAATGATACCGCCACAAGCACCTTCCCAAGCAACAGCCAGCTCGGTAGTCGGAGTAGTAGCCAGATCGATATCTACCACGTCAAAGCCCATTCCCGTAAGCGTACCGAGAACGACTTGTTTAACCATCGGACCGGAGATACGTGCATCACGGCCTACCACGATCTTGTTTGTTGTCACCTCCGTGTTTTTCTTAATGAATGTAGCATAAGCGGCTACAAACTTAACAATAGCTAACGGATTCAATCCGTCTTCCGGGCTACCGCCTATTGTCCCACGGATACCAGAAATAGATTTAATCAGTGTCATTTAGTTAGATTTATTTTATAAAAGTATACTTCACTTTCTCAAAAAACACAGGTGTCCCTGAGCTTTGAAAATCACTGCTCATCAGTTTAAACGGAACGATCAGTTTGACAACCGCGCTGTCTCCCACATAAGGAAGTCCGGCACCTAAACCTTCACAAATAAACATATCCCATGTATAAGAGTAATCAGGATTCAAAGAAGTATAATAACCATATCTGAACTCTACCGGATGTGTACCGTTTGAATTAGGACCGAGCAGGTCGACGGTACCGGTTCCCATGCTACTGTTTTCCATAAACATCCGAGCGATGAAACGAGAACGGATCGCCGTTTGCCCCAGCACCGCACGTTCACTGTTTCCTTTATTGACGATATTCAGATAAACACCATTATCCAACTCAACAAATTCATTTTCCTTAAAAATGCTGTCAGTCGGAAATTCTTCCAGAAAAACCAATCCGCTATCCGCACGCAAACGATCAATAGCTTTCTCCTGGGCCTTCAACATATCAGTGTATGACTTTGTCTTGTCACACGACACCACCATTATGGCGGCGCACATAATCAACAGGATATAAAAACCTCTCTTCATCTGTTACCTATTTATTGTAAATGAATGGCAAATGTATACAATCTCCGCCACATCTCAGTCATGTTTATCTAAATCTTCTGTTTTATTAGGATTAAATTCCTCCAGGCCTTTTTCAAATACGGCAACAGCATCGGCCAATGAGCCATGAAATTCTCCACCCGAAGCATTTTTATGTCCGCCGCCATTGAAATAGCGGCTTGCAAACTGGTTGCAGGGGAAATCACCGACAGACCGAAGCGAAATCTTCACATAATCCTTATCTTCGCGAATAAAGACACTGAATGCCACATTTTCGATGCTCAACGGCAGATTGACAAATCCCTCCGTATCACCTGTCACATAATGGAAACGGTTCATTTCTTCCAGCGAAAGCGTGATCAGAGCGGCATGTTGCTCGGGATAAACTTTCATTTTTTCATACAGAACGTATCCCATCATCCGTAAACGGCTTTCCGAATATACCTGGTTCACTTTCCGGTAGATCAAATCCTTATCGATACCTTTCTTGATCAGTTCGCTTATGATCGTATAAATTTCCGGCTTATTCGAATTGTAGGTAAACGAACCGGTATCCGTCATCATACCCGTATAAATACAAGCGGCACAATCTTTATTGATCAGGTCGAACATCCCCATACGGCAGATGAAACGGAAAACCATTTCGCTCGTAGACGACATTTCAGGATATGACATCGTAACCCGGCAAAAATCGGCCGGATTCAGATGATGGTCGATCATCACTTTACGCCCCTCTGCCGCCACAACAGCCGAAGCCAATTTTTCGATACGCTTGGGTTCGTTGAAATCGAGGCAGAATATGACATCCGCATCCCGGATCAGCTGTTCGGCAAAATCAGGATATTTCTCATGAATGACGATTTCCTTATGCCCCGGCATCCATTTATAGAACTGGGGAAAATCGTTAGGGACCACTACCGTCACATTATCTTTTCCATAGGCTGTCAGAAAATGGTACAGTCCCAATGCGGAACCTATAGCATCCCCGTCAGGGGTAACATGTGTCACTATTACAAAACTTTCGCCTTTCTCGACGTACTTCTTGGCTTTCTGAATTTTCTCTTCGTGAATGATTTTCGTAATCATATATTCTCTTATTTTCAATGACAAAGGTACTACTTTTTTTAGATTCCACACAGCTTTAAATTCTCAATCACCCGGACAAGAAGTATAATTAACAACAAAAACAGAATGACGAGCAAATAACGCGAACGTCCGGTATGACCATACAACAGGATAGACAAAAGCATTCCATACGCCACCAACATCGCAGGAAAATCGAACCGGAAGGAGAAAACCGCCCCCGGTACCCGGCTAAAAGCATCGACAACCCCAAGCAGACCGTGTGCCAACCATTCCAACCCAACCTGCAACCAGTCATACCCAGGAATCCACTCAGGCAAAAACATATAGACCAAACTTGCCGGTATCAACAAAGTCGCCAGAAACGTAAGCGGCAAGTTCGTCAACAAAAAGACAGTCGAAAACTGCCCGAAATAATACAGACATAAAAAAGTCGTGCCCGCCTGTGCCGACAGAGTAACCGTGACCCACTCCCACGGTGTCCTCAAAAACGGATTATGCACCTTTATCAACGCCTGCAACCGGGGCTGGAAATAAAGGATGGACAACACGGCCAGATAACTCAGCTGGAAACCTATGTCGAATAAGTACAAGGGTTCATAAACCAACATGCAAAAAGCGGAAGCCGCCAATATATTATAGCGCTCCGCTCTCCTATCCAACACTCCGCCAGTCAGATACATTGTAAGCATCAACGCTGCCCTCACAGAAGAGGCCGCCAAGCCCGTTATCGCAGCAAATCCCCACAATAGCACGAGCAGCGAGATGTAGCGAATCCACCGGCATATGGCATTCCTGGGGAGAAAAGAAAAAAGAAAAGATAAGAAGCCACAGACGATTGCCACATGAAAGCCGCTTACGGCCAGGATATGTGCTACCCCCGTAGCCGAAAAACGGTTCCTCACTTCCCGGCTCATAGCTTGCCGGTAACCGACAGTAATAGTGGCCAGTACAGATTTTTCCTCATCGGTCAGATTTAGTTTTGCGATCGGCTCCAATAATCGTTGCTGTTCTTCCCGCGCCCAACGGGAAAGAAGGGAAGCCGGATGTTCCGACAAGGCTTCAAACTGCGAATAAGCAGTCTTTTGTATCGAAAGGAAAAGCAACAGAGACAAGAAAACCGCTCCACACAGCCAACAAGTTTCATAACAAAAACGCTCCTGCCCTCTCAAAGCAAGACCGGCTGTGGTAAGGATAATAACAGGGAACAATAGTAATACCCAGGAATAAGTACAACACGAAAAAACGGTCTGTAGCATAATCCCCGCAATCCAGACAAGCAGCGGACGGGCAAAGGGACGGATCTGTAATTCTTTTATCATAATGTAAGGTTTTGAAATGTTTGGTTTAAGGCTCGATCGGTATTGCACAAAGGACGTCATTCCGTAGGGGCAGGACTCTGCTCTGCCCATTGCATCCAATAAAGGTAGATTTCTGTAGAACCCCGCCCCTACGAGTTGACATTATAAATCTTTCAGTTCCCGGATCGTCTTCAACGGATCAGGGGAACGGAAAACAAAACTACCGGCAACCAGCACGTCCGCCCCCACCTCAAGCAAAGGTTTCGCCGTCTGTATATTGACACCGCCATCGACTTCGATCAAGGTATTCCCCCCTTTTGCCAGGATCATATCTTTCAGACGAGCTGTTTTATCTATCGAATGTTCAATAAACTTTTGCCCTCCATAACCCGGATTTACCGACATGAGCAATACCATATCCAAATCCTGCAAGATATCTTCCAACAGGGAAATCGGCGTATGCGGATTCAATGTAACAGCCGCCTTCATTCCCGCCTCTTTGATCGCCGCCACCGTACGGTGCAGATGTGTACAAGCCTCATAATGCACATTCATCATATAAGCGCCCGTAGCCGCCACTTCCGGAATAAACTTTTGCGGTTCCACGATCATCAGATGTACATCCATCGGTTTCTTGCAGATTGGCTTCAACGCTTCCAGAACCGGAAAACCAAACGATATGTTAGGAACAAACACACCGTCCATTATGTCCAGATGCAACCAATCAGCATCACTCTCGTTGATCATTTCCACTTCCCGCTGCAGGTTCAGAAAATCAGCAGCTAACAGAGAAGGTGCTATTTTATGTTTCATACTCTTTTTGCTTTTCTGCAAGACGACGTCAGTTCATTACTAAACCACAGAGTTCCGTGCGTAAGGCGGGTTCTGAATGATAAACCCTCGCAAATTGGGTAAGGAAATCAAGTGTTTGCCGACGCGGCATTGTTTTCCTTTCTTTTCGGTTTCTGTTTGTTTTATTTTCTATTTCATTCATACATTGAGTAGAAAGTCTCTTCATAGGCAACTCGTTTTTTATCTTGTTCGATAATAAAACGGGCAGGCTATCTCCTTATTGTATGACAAGAAAATAAATTTTCAACTTTTATTATCAAGCCATCGACAGCTCGATACTGTTTTCTTCCGCCATACGGCGCATATTCAAGATCGCATAACGCATACGTCCCAAAGCCGTATTGATGCTTACACCTGTAATATCGGCAATTTCTTTAAAACTGAGATCTTGATAGTAACGCATTTCCAATACTTCGCGTTGGCTGTCGGGAAGGTGCTTCACCAGCTTTTTCACATCAGACAATACCTGACGGCGTACGATGTTATCTTCGATCGTGCCGTCGCAAAGTTTGATATTATTGAAAAGATCCACTTCCACCTCATCATTTGAAACCGTATTTTCACTGCGTTCCTGACGGAAGTTATCGATAATCAGGTTATGAGCAATGCGGGTAATCCATGCTTTAAACTTACCGTTTTCGGTATAACGGCCTTGTTTAATAGTCATAATCACCTTGACAAAAGTCTCCTGAAAAATATCTTCTGTGAGATCTTTGTTATGAACTATAAAGTAAATGTAGGAGTGTATGCTACTTTTGTAACGATTCAACAATACATCGAAAGCAGCATTATTACCTTCTGCATAAAGAACGACCAGCTCTTCGTCAGTCATCATTCTTAAAGTCTTCATTACTTCTATATTTTTAGTTTTTTCTTGAGTAATGTTTATGCTATAGGCAACGATATTTAAAATTGTTAGACAATAATATTATTTATATTTACAGAGGCAAAAGAACGAAAAGTATTTTAAATAGGCAAACATTTCCTTTATTTTTACATAAAAAAGCCCCCTGACTGTACGTTTTATGTACGAACAGGGGACTTTTAAGAACAAACTATGATTTTTAGAACTTATAGCCTAATGTAAGAGCCACCTTTGTCGTGTTTGTCTTCAGTGTTGCGGGAATGGATTCCACCAGCACATTACCATCTCCACCGACAAGATGCGGGAAAGGATAAGCATCCTCTTTTTGCATCCGGTACACACAAGCCAAATCCACGTAGAAATTAGGAGTGAAACGGTACCCCAATCCCACCGTATAATAACTAATACTATGATCTACCGTGTAGCCCGTACGAGTTCCAGCCGGATACACTTCAACAATGCGCCCCGTTTCACTATATTTCATATGTTCCTGAACCGGACTATTTTGCCAAGCTCCTCCCACGCGGATCGCAAATTGAGGCGTGACCTTGTACTCTGCTCCGACTTTCAGCATCCCACTGGAACGGAAATCATCCTTTATAATATCATTATCAGCATCCTGGTCATATCCGTCCCGATCCTGCAAGCGCATCGACTTATAATTCGTCAATTCATAATCGACACTGATAAGAGCGTTCTGTCCCAAGATAGCTGCCGCACTGAATATCCACTTGTCCGGTGTACGAAGGCGGTATTCCGTATAAAAATCAGTTGGTGTAGTAGCCTTTCTTGTCATATCCGGATTACCCGGGTCTATCGGGTTCGACTCACCCAGATAATAATCAAAAACGTAAGCGCCAGCTTCAGCACTATAATAATTGGTCATTTTGTACCAAGTAGGCGAATTATAAGCAACTCCCAAACGCAAAAAATCAACCGGACGCGCTATTACTCCCAAATTAAAGGAATAGCCTGTCCCGTCAAGCGATGAATAATTATCCCAAAAAAATTCATTCACAAACTTGGCATTTTGCGCTTCCGCATTCAGATATCCGAAATTTTCATCATAAAGGACCGACGAGCGATAATCCACATCTGTCACCGACACCGTTGCCCCGATGAAGAAACGGTTGGAGATATTCGTTGCCAAAGAAAAATCATACTTGTCAACAGCTCCCTTTTCCGACACAGACATATTAGCCGACTGCACATCCAATAGATTCCAATCACCCTTTTCATCAAAATATCCCATCGTTGAGAAGAAGTCGCCAGACACAGCCCTATTATTCACATCGATCAAACCGGCATTATAAGCCAATGTCGGCAACCATGACTGGCTCATATAAGGATTATAGGAATCTGTCGACCACAGGTCATTCCCGGTTACATTTTCCAAATTTGCCGCACCTGCCAAATAATCGGATATGGAACGCCCCCCGGCACCTCTTCCCATCCTGTACTGACGATTGAAGCTTTTCACCCGATTATAGGCAAAACCGACATTCCATCCAACGACTCCTTCATCATTTCCGGTAGGAAAATAACCGACATAAGCTATATTGTCAAAATTAAACCGAGTCTTCTTATCATCCATTTCAGTGCCCGACCAATCTGTTTTTGTTTGAATGGAAGACAGGCTGATCGTTGTCACAATTTCAGAACTACGATATATTGCCAAACCGGCTGGATTGCTCCTCATGGCCGAGATATCTCCCCCTAACGCACCAAAAGCTCCCCCCATGGACAAATAACGGGCAGTTCCGTTCAAATCATATTGTGAGAACTTATAAGCATCCATTTCACCTTGTGCAAACATAGAGCCACTACCTAAAAGTAATGCTGCCGCACATAAACAAATCTCCTTCTTCATTGTCTCTCTTATTTCTAAATATCTTAATAAAGCAAGGACACGACTTGCGTGTCCTTAATATAGACTCTCTCAAAAATTATTTCTATCTGCTGCGTCCACCACCACTGGAACGGCTTCCTCCGCCACCATAGCTACCTCCTGATGAACGGGAGCCTCCTGACGAAGATGTTCCAAATGAACTCCGGCTACCGCTACTACTTCTTGAAGGAGAAAAAGAGCTACTACTGCGTTGAGAATTTCCACTATAATTATTATAAGAACGGGAAGAACTACTACTTCTTGCCGGTGCCGTATATTGGCGATTCGAAGAACGAGAAGCACCCGAACTAACTGCACTTTCACGAGATATCCGCGTGCGTCCTCCTGTCACTGCAGAAGAACGTGTCGAAGAAGACGTACGTGTAGAAGTTCCTACACTTGTTCGATTTCTTACACCTGTACTCGTACGTCCATTTACTCCCGTACTTGTACGACTTCGTGCAGCGCTACTACTTCTCAAAGATGTTGCACTCCTGCTTCCTGCAGATGTTCTACTTCCAACCGAAGCACGTGATCTCCCACTTGCACTTGCATAAGAAGATCTCTGTCCGGCAGATGTACGTGATCCTATATAATTATGTCTATACGGTGATACGTAATGATGGTGATGATGTCCCCAGTAGCCACCACCCCAATAACCGGGTCCCCAATAACTCGGACCCCAGCCCCAAGACGGGCCCCAGTAGCCGGCATAGAAACCACCCCAACCCCAGCCGAAACCGAAGGATGGACCGTAGCCCCAATAGCGGGCCGGGCTGTAAATCCAGGGATCATACCAACCGCCGTACCAGCCACCATACCATCCGCTGTACCACGGATCATAGTAACCGCCCCAGCCATTGCCGATGTTCACATTGACACTTACATTGGTACTGCCATTGGAATAATCCGTATCGTAGCCATAAGCATAATATCCGTCACTCAGATACAGATCGACTTGGTCAGCTCCAGCAATCGTAATCTTGCTCGGCGAATGGTAACGGATGATACGCTCGGTATATTCCGTATCCGAACGACGTTCCTTTTTAGAATCGGAAGCGACTGTTTTTTCATTATCCATATCGTCGTTATATTCGGCCAAGACTTCACCGTCTGAATCTTCATCATACGGCTCCTCCACGTCAACCGAAGTATAGCGGCGGTTATATTCATCTACATCACGTTCTTCATCAGACACAGCACTTTTTCTTTTACTGGTGCTGTATGTAGACGTCATCGTAGTACGTTCAGCATCCTCTTTAGGCTGTATGACCTTCTCTTCTGTTTTTTCTTTTTTATCTTTTTTACCGGAAGAGAAATACACATCATCAAAGAACTCCTCCTGAGCCGCGGCACTAAACGCGATCAGAAGCATCATCACTAAAGATGTTAATTTCATGGGTTTCATATTCGTTTCTCCTCTACTTTATAATATTTCTACTTTTTAGACTAAATACAAGGGGATAGGTTTAATACCCTTTCTGCCTCACTAATAAAACTGTCCATTTCATTCACAAATATAGCTGTTTCCAAATAATTTCCAAGCATTTATATATACTTTAACCATCCGGACAGCCTCATTGTCCGATAATCCCTATTTATAAATAAGATGCTTGGGGAGAAAGAAACGCTGCAACAGGATACAGAAAGGAATGGGTTCACCCGATAATTCATGGGGATAAGGTCTGTTTCTTTGCGATCCCGCGTCAAGCGCGGGAACAGGATAGTCCGCCCCTGCCAAAAAGCGAATCAGGCTTTTTGAAATGTTAAATTATACAATAACCCCCTCAAAAGAGCGATATTCATATTTATCTATCATCCAACATTTTATACTATTGCGGGTTTCTTAAAAAATATTACCCGCAAGGGTAATTTGAAATAAATGGGGTAGAAAATCAAATTTTATGCACTACTGTTTCGATTTAGACCAACGGGGATTTTGGAAAACCATACAATAACTACAAGAACTTCGATCCGGATAGATGTAAACGGAAGAGTTATTTGTTATTCGTATATTTCACCAACAACAAATTCCGGAATTCTCGGTATGTCCACATGATCTTGTCGGCACATTCTTGTGCACCGACAACGGATAGAGAAGACGCTGCTGCGCGATGAATTTATCCATATATTTCATGTCATTACCTTTTCAATCATATGCAAATGATACAACAAAAAAACGAGAATGATAAAAAAACGATGAAAGAACATTGATATAAAGCGTTTTAGCAATTCTGACAAGGGTTACGCCCAAAGCCACTGAATGCCACAAAAAAGCCGTTTGAAGCAAGAGTTACGTTACTATCCCGTTACTCTCTTACTCAAAAGAACGGCTTGCCGGACATAAGGTGATATCCGCTGAATTCGTGACCTCGTTTCTTGTAACCCTTAGTATAGCCTTGATTTCTTCAAAATGACAGTTTGAATCTTGCCAATAATCTTCATCCATAACCTATATAGTTTAAAATTTGCATCACCAATACGTCAAAGAACACAAAATAGGATGTTCGTCCTATTGCTTTACTCATCACGATCGCTTATCTTTGCTTTCGTGATTGATTGATGACGCAAAGATAACGCAGCTACATTTATCAACAAATGATTTTGCATTAATCAACTATTAAGTTATGCAAGTACAAGAAAGAATTAGGAAAATAGCAGATGAACTGTTTAACGGTAACATATCTGCGTTTTGTAGGGCTATTGATGTAAAACAACCTACAATGAACACTATTTTAGGAGAAAGGAAAAGCAAACCTTCTTATGACGTTTTGCCTAATATAGTAAATGCAAAAGCATTAAATATTTCTGCTAAATGGCTTCTAAACGGCGAAGGCGATATGCTTACCCAGAAAAAAGAAGCCCCAAAAACAAGTAGTGCCGACACAACAAAGAAGAATGGCTATATTACTTATTTACTCCCAATGTCAACAATGGGAGGTTCGCTAACCGGGTTTGCAGAATCGGGTGTATTATTGCAAAATTGCGAAGCTGTTGTTTCTCCAATTGAAAACGTAGATTTTGCTATTACAGTATATGGTGACAGTATAGCCCCCGAATATCCTTCTGGTTCACGTATTCTCATAAAAAAATTAATCCAAATTTGTTTATAGACTGGGGGAAAGTATATGTATTAGATACCCCTAATGGAGTTATAGTAAAAGAAGTACATGAATCTAATAGAGAAGGTTATGTATCATGTCACTCAATTAACCCAGACCCTAAATTTAAGCCCTTTGACGTTTTAATGAATGAAGTATTTGAATGTATAGGGTATTAATGTGTCTATCTGCAAAATAGCTTATGAATTTCAATCAATACACATGGAATCTATATAAACAAACACTTAATATTCAAAAATAGATGGCAAAGAAAAAAAATAAATAATAATAATATAAAATCCCATTATGACACATATAAAAAACTCGAAGTTTGAACAAGGAGCTGTTGTTGGCAAAAGAATAGGGAAAGCTTATGAATAACCAGAAACAATCACAGCTATTCTTAATTCGTAGCAATAAAATCCCGGCATATTTTTTTAGTCATGCCGTGCGACAGCGTATAGAAAAAAACTATCTTTGCCAAACGAGAAACGTTATATCTATGAATAAACGACTAACTTTTTTACAGAAGTCAATTCATAAATATATAAATATCAGACAATAAACATATTACAGCATATAAATGAAAAGTAAAAGTTTAGTTTCTATCGATCAATGTTCCAAAGAGGACATTCTTCGTATTCTGGATAACGCCAGGAAGTTTGAAGCAAATCCGAACCGTAAGGTGCTGGAAGGCAAAGTCGCAGCGACCTTGTTTTTCGAACCCTCCACCCGTACACGCCTGAGTTTCGAGACTGCCGTAAACCGTTTGGGTGGACGTGTGATCGGTTTCTCCGACGCTTCCACGACCAGTTCCTCCAAAGGCGAGACACTGAAAGATACCATCCTGATGGTAAGCAACTACGTCGATCTTATCATTATGCGCCACCATCTGGAAGGCGCCGCCCGCTATGCTTCGGAGGTCACGGACGTACCTATCATCAATGCCGGCGACGGAGCAAACCAGCATCCTTCCCAGACAATGCTGGACCTCTATTCCATCCAAAAGACACAAGGTAAACTGACCGATCTCAACATCACGATGGTAGGCGACCTGAAATACGGACGTACCGTACACTCTCTGATAGTGGGTATGTCTCATTTCAATCCGACATTCAACTTCATCGCACCGAACGAACTCCGTATGCCGGACGAACAGAAAAACTTCTGCGACAAACATGGTATCAAATACAACGAATATACCGAATTTACGGAAGACATCATCAACCAGACGGATATTCTGTACATGACCCGTGTGCAACGCGAACGTTTCACCGATCTCGAAGAATACGAACGTGTGAAGAATGTGTATATCCTAAAGAATGACATGCTGAAAAACAGCCGTGAGAACCTGCGTATCCTGCATCCGCTGCCTCGTGTTAACGAAATCGCTTATGATGTGGACGATAATCCGAAAGCCTATTATATCCAACAGGCACGCAACGGCCTGTTCGCCCGCCAAGCCATCATCTGTGAAGTCTTAAATATTCAAATTGACAATTGATAATTAACAAAAAGTTATGTCAGCAGAAAAGAAAAAAGAATTGCAGGTAGCCGCTTTGGAAAACGGCACTGCCATCGATCATATTCCCCCCAGCCAGTTGTTTAAAGTAGCCAAATTACTGGGACTGGAAAACATGAACAATACGATTACGATCGGAAACAATTTCCATAGCAATAAAATGGGTTGCAAAGGTGTGATAAAGATCTCCGACAAATTCTTCTGTGACGAAGAGATCAACCGGATCGCCCTGATCGCCCCGAACGTGATCCTGAACATTATCCGCGATTACGAAGTGGTAGAGAAAAAGACCGTTACCCTACCGGACGAATTGGTTGGGCTCGTAAAATGCAACAATCCGAAATGTATTACCAATAATGAACCGATGCCGACTCGTTTTGATGTAATAGACAAAGAGAAAGGTACGATCAGATGCCATTATTGCGAACGCAAGATCAATAAAGAAGACATCATCGTTAAATAATTAACAATCGGCAATTGCTATGAAACACGACTGGAAGCCCGGCACGATGATCTATCCGCTGCCTGCGGTAATGGTTAGTTGCGGTTCTGAGCCTTCAGAATACAATATTATAACTGTCGCGTGGGTGGGTACGATATGTACCAACCCGCCGATGTGTTATATATCCGTCCGTCCGGAGCGCCACTCCTATCCGATCCTCAAAAAGAACATGGAATTTGTGATTAACCTGACAACCCGCCGATTGGCCTATGCAACCGACTGGTGCGGTGTCAACTCAGGAAAAGACCATGCCAAATTCGAGGAGATGAAGTTGACGCCGGGGAAAGCCTCGGTCGTAAGTGCCCCGATCATCGAAGAATGTCCGCTCTGCATCGAATGCCGGATAAAAGAAGTAATGGCCTTAGGTAGCCATGACATGTTTATCGCCGATGTGGTGAACGTGCAGGCCGACGACCAATATATGAACCCGGAAACAGGCGCTTTCGATATGCAGCGTGCCGACCTGCTGGCTTATTCGCATGGCAAATATTATGGATTGGGCGACTTTGTCGGTAAGTTCGGTTGGTCGGTCAGAAAGAAGAAATAGTCATGAAGAAAATTTACCTTATATTGCTGATACTTCCATTCTGCTTTCTGGCCAACGCCCAAAAGTTTATCAAGATCGAAGATAAGACATTCAACTGGGGAGGAAAAGTCGGAGTCAATGCCGCGCTTCCGATTGTCAAAGCGTTGACGATCGACAATCAGGAAATGAAAGACATACGTCTACAATATAAGGTAGGTTACCAGGCAGCCGCGTTTGCACGGGTCAATATCGATCGTTTCTATATCCAGCCCAGCTTGGCATGGCAATATACGGAAGGTGACATACGTTTCAATATACCACAGACAGAAAGCAGCCTGCCTGACGGAACAAACACCCAAATGCCTATCGGCAAGAACCGGATTACCTATAAGTCCGCCACGTTAGAAGTCCCGGTGATGGTAGGTTATTATCTGGTAAAAGAGGGTCCATACGCATTAAGCATGATGTTCGGCCCCAATATCAAATACAATTACAAAACTCACTACAGCACAGATATGACAGATAGACCCCGCGAGTTTGAAGACGATAACACGCCTTTCGGTATCGGTATCGCCGCCGGACTGGGAGTCAGCATCTGGCGTCTGTTTCTTGACTTCAGCTATGAATTCGGCTTGAATGAAGTTGCCTCCGATTTTCGTGAGATAGGTAAGACCGAAACCAACCAGAAAGGGATTCTTAACATTGAAAAACGGACAAACATAATGAGTTTCTCACTCGGCTTCCTATTCTGATCCATTCATTATTAAACCTTTTCACAAAAACAAAAAACTCCGCACGCCCGACACTTCCCAATGATTCCCGGATACGATACTAAATGTTAACATGAATTCACTTGCGAGAGAAGCCTCCTCCATTTTACACCCCTCTATTGAGAGATTCTACATGAAAATATCACAGTTCTTGTGG
>JAAGKN010000526.1_pt1 | contig 91477 bp, 74 predicted proteins | sample 6206371 | NCBI WGS metagenome assembly JAAGKN01 (sample SAMN11533720, study PRJNA540317) | gut metagenome | isolation source: fecal pellets from male and female animal of same cohort | host: Peromyscus leucopus | place: USA:CA | collected 2017 | reverse complement strand
GCGTTCGGGAAGAAATTCTAGACAAAGAAAGCAGGGAATGGTGATTCCATTAAAATATCATGAAGGAAGTTCTGAAAGGCTGGCTCATCGACAATGCGGTGGTGACAGTGAAGGTCCGGATGAGATCTGACGGACTTGGTAAGTCACTATTACCTGATTGGGTAAATGGCTTGGAAATGTACCGTATCCCATGCCTTGGGACAAATTGAACGTAGTAATAAATCAAACAACAATATGTCGAAAGAAATCAAGATCGCTGTGGCCGGAACCGGTTACGTGGGATTGAGTATCGCCACTTTGCTGGCGCAGCATCATCCGGTTATGGCGGTGGACGTGGTACCGGAGAAGGTGGAGCAACTGAACCGTAGGCAGTCTCCCATCCAAGATGAGTATATCGAGAAATACTTGGCAGAGAAGGAATTGCGATTGACAGCTACATTGGATGGTGCCTCCGCATACCGTGATGCCGATTTCATTGTCATTGCGGCTCCCACAAACTACGACCCGGTAAGGAATTATTTCGATACGCACCACATAGAGGATGTGATCGACTTGGTGTTGAGTGTCAATCCCCATGCCGTGATGGTGATCAAGTCCACCATTCCTGTAGGCTATTGCCGGAGCCTTTACCTAAAATATGTCAATAAGGGGATTGAGAGTTTCAACCTGCTGTTCTCCCCGGAGTTCCTGCGCGAGAGCAAGGCTCTATACGATAATCTCTATCCCAGCCGTATCATCGTTGGTTATCCGAAGCTGATCGCCGACGAGCGGTTCAAGGAAGAGAACGAGGCCATCTGTCGCATCGCCGATATTTCGGCCTTAGAAGAGGCTGCGCATACCTTTGCCGCCCTGTTACGTGAGGGAGCCATCAAGCAGGACATCCCGACTCTGTTCATGGGTATGAAGGAAGCGGAGGCGGTGAAACTGTTCGCCAATACCTATCTGGCTTTGCGAGTAAGCTATTTCAATGAGTTGGACACCTACGCTGAGGTGAAGGGATTGGATTCGCAAGCCATCATCCAAGGGGTAGGCTTGGATCCCCGTATCGGTACGCATTACAACAACCCCAGCTTCGGTTATGGGGGCTACTGCCTACCCAAGGATACGAAGCAACTGTTGGCCAATTACCAAGACATACCCCAGAACATGATGACTGCCATCGTGGAGAGTAATCGTACCCGCAAGGACTTCATCGCCGATCAGGTATTGCGCAAGGCCGGCTATTACGGCTACAGCGACCGGAACGACTTTCAACACTCGGAGGAGAAGGATTGCGTGATCGGAATCTATCGCCTGACGATGAAATCGAATAGCGACAACTTCCGTCAGTCTTCTATCCAAGGCGTGATGAAGCGTATCAAGGCGAAAGGTGCCCGTGTGATCGTCTATGAGCCAACACTGGAGGACTGTAGCTCGTTTTTTGGCAGCACCGTGGTGAACGACCTCGCTAGGTTTAAGAAGATGAGCCATGCTATTATAGCCAATCGCTATGATGGTTGCTTGGATGATGTGGTGGGCAAGGTTTATACGAGGGATATTTTTAGGAGGGATTAAGGATTTTTATTCGATAAGATGAGGTTCTTGAAGGAAAGGCTAGGTAGGAACAAGACCGTATTGGCCAATTTCTCTTATTTAAGCATATTGCAGGTATTTACGATTCTGTTTCCCTTGCTGACCTATCCTTATTTGCTGCGGGTCATAGGGTTGGAATTGTATGGGGTGATCATATTTGCCCAAGCGATCATCAACTATGTCTCGTTGGTGATCAATTTCGGGTTCAATATGTCCGGGGCGAGGAACGTGGCGGTTTATAAGGAGGATAAAGCACTATTATCGAGGATCGTATCATCCACGTATTTGTGTAAGTTCATCCTTTGGCTCATTTGTCTTGTCGTTTATTTATCGGTTATAAGCATCGTCCCGTTTTTCCAGGATCATTATTGGGTTTATCTTCTCTCTTTTCTGTTGACGTTCAATGAGCTTCTGTTGCCCATCTGGTTCTTCCAGGGGATCGAGAAGATGAAATATATCACGGTCGTGAACCTGTCAGCCCGCCTGTTGTTCGTGGCGGCGATCTTCCTTTTTGTCCATGAGCAAGAGGATTATCTGATCGTTCCCCTGTTAAACGGGATCGGGGCCGTGTTTGCGGGTTGCCTTTCTTTGTATATCGTGTTGAGGAAGGAAAAGATAAAATTGTCCATGATACCTGTGCGGGAATTGGGATCGGCTTATAAGGAGAGTTTCCCGTTGTTCGTGTCCGGTCTGTCCACACAGATTTACGTGAATGTAAATAAGTTGGTGATCGGGTCCTTCTTGGGAATGTCCGAGGTCTCCATCTATGATATGGCGGATAAGGTATTGCATCTGATGAAACTCCCCATCTCCATGATGGCGCAAGCTGTTTTCCCGAAGATTTCCCGGGAACGTAATATCCGTTTCGTGAACCGGATAATGCTCTTGGTGGTGGGAACCGTGCTGCTGGCTTACGTCTGTATGTTTTTCGGTAGCGACCGGATCGTGTATCTTTTCACTGGGGAATATATGGAGGAAGCCTCTACCGTCATGCGGTTGCTGGGTATATCTGCTCTCTTGGTCTCTTTCAATTTTTTTATGGGAGGAAACCGACTGGTTCCTTTCGGATATTCATCGGTCTATATGAAGGTGATGGTAGGAAATTGCCTGTTTTTCTTGTCCGGCATCGGGCTGTTGTGGCTTGCGGGTAACATCAATCTGTATACGGTGACAATGATGGCGGTAACGGTAGAGGTTTTTTGTTTCGTTTCCCTACTTTTTCTGAATAAGAAATTAGGATTATTATATAGCACAATATGAATATATTAAAAAAACTAGGAATAGTTATTATGGGAGCTTTGCTGGGAGAAAGTCATGGAGCAGCCAAGAATTTTTCATATGTAGACATGAATGAAGTCGTAAATAATATAAAAGTAATTCTATGGCAGGATGTGAATAGTTCTAAGGTTTTAGATCAGGCTAAAAAATGGAAAAAATCTATCAGGGAAAATGGTAGTTGGATTGATCTGGATTATCAAGATAAATCAAGGACTCCTTGGTCTCCACAGCAACATTTGAATCGTATATTGGAGATGAGTTTCGCTTATACAAGTGAGAGAATGGATACATTTAAAGATATAGGTTTGGGTAGTGCTATCATTTCCGCCTTAAATTATTGGATAAGTGTATCTCCAATATGTACGAATTGGTGGTTTAATGATATTTCAGTTCCTCAGACGATAGGTAAGATATTGATTCTCTTAGATGAAACAGAATGTTTGAATATGGAATTACGGGATCAGTTAATCTTGTGTATGAAAAAGGGTAATCTTAAAAAACATGAGGGAGCCAATAAAATGGACATTGCTTTACATTATCTGTTTCGAGCCGCTCTGACTGGAGATGATAAATTGATGAAAGAGACCGTAAAAGAGGCTTTCGGTGTGCTTTCGAAAGGAAAAAGGGAAGGAATACAAATAGATGACTCCTATCATCAGCATGGAGATCAACTGTACATATCCGGTTACGGTGATGTGTTGATAGATGGTGTATTATCTATTGCCTGTTACTTGAAAGGAACAGACTACGGTTTATCAGAGGAACAGTTAAATGTTCTGTCAGATTTCGTATTGAACGGATATGGTTCTATTTTCCGATCAGTTTATAAGGACTATAATGCCGGGGGACGGCTTCTTTCACGGAAAAATGCGTTAAGAAAGAGCGATATTGTAAAAAAATTGGAGTTGTTATCAGAGTTGGATGTACAGAATGAACTTAATTACCAAGAGCTTGCACGGGAAATAGAATCAGTATCTAATGTTAAAGATGAATATAATCGATTGTTTTGGCGTTCTGATTATATGGTACAAAATAATCCATCCTATCAAGCGTCCGTACGGGGAGCGTCCGTACGGACTTATAAGGTCGAGACTGGAGGTAATGGAGAGAACCTAAAAGGAACTTTATTGTCGGCAGGATCATTCTCTATACGTGTTTCAGGGGATGAGTATTTTAATATTTTCCCCTGTTGGGATTGGTCAAAAATACCGGGAGTGACATCGTTGAATCAAGTTCCATCTTATATCAAAGAATGGGGTGAGCCGGGTAAAACCGTTTTTGTGGGTGGAGTTTCAGATGGTAAGATGGGGACTTTCGCTATGGATTATGCGGAATATGGTGTGAGGGCTCGTAAAGGCTATTTCTTTTTCAAGGATGAGATTATTTGTCTGGGTGCGGGTATAGAAGGAAATGATCCAAACGTGGAGACCATAACTTCCATCAATCAATGTCTGTGCAGAGGTGATGTAGTACAAGATACAGGATCTGTATATCACGATCATATAGCTTATTATAGCCTGGATTCTTCTAGAATGATTGTAGAGGCTGATATTCGTCAAGGAAGTTGGAAAGATATTAATTTAACCCAATCGAAAGACTATATACGGCAGAAAATATTTTCTCTTTACATAAATCATGGAAAGGATACAAAAGATGGGAAATATTCATATATGATTGTTCCGGGTTTAACACAGGATGAATTTAGGTCTCATCTAATCAATCATATTGAGGTCCTAAGAAATGACTCTTTTATGCAAGCGGTAGTTAATACAAAAACACATGAGTTACAAGTTGTGTTTTATGAGGCTGGAGGGTTTGATTATAGGGACTTAAAATTATATGTGGACTCACCTTGTGCTGTTTTAATTCCTGATTACAAGTTGCTTAATGATTTTTATATCAGTGATCCTTCGCAAAAGAGGGATCAAATGCTCCTTAGCCTTAATAAGAAAGAATATAAGATCCGGTTGCCAAAAGGTAGTTTAAGTGGTTCTTCTATATCTGTACATATTTGAACATGGAAACTCTCTCGGTACGTATAAATAAGGATTCCATTAGACGGTATTTATCTAAGCTAAGCATAATAATACTTTGTGTTATAATGCTTTATTCGATGAAGCCTTGGTTTTTTTGGAATGGTACAACGGCTATATTATATGCTTTGATTCTTTTGTTTATCTCTGTAAGGCTCCCTTTTATCAAGAAAACATTGAAAAGGAAACAATTCATTCTTTGTTGCTTGTGCCTACTTATGTATAGCAGTGTTGATTTGTTAGATCTTACCAGTCTGTCTTATATTATACGATATTTTTTTAGACATTTATTATTGGTTTTATTTGCTATTCTTTTGTCGGACAAGGAAAAAGGTGATTTAGTAAGGCTTTTTACAAAAGTGTATTCAATCATATTATTTGTAAGTATTTTAGCTTATATTTTTTATTTATTAGATATAAGTATGCCATATATGCTTATAAAGTATGAAATTAATACTGGGTATCCTAGTTTTAGAAATTATATATTTTTGATAGTGAGAAATGAGATGGAATTCTTTTCTCGATTTCAGTCTATATTTTTAGAGCCAGGGCATGTTGGAATGGTTTCCTCATTGTTGTTATATATAAATCGATATGATTTAAAAAGGATACCCGTCTTTATTGTTTTTATGTCAGTGTTGCTTTCTTTCTCATTGGCGGCTTATGTGTTACTCGTGCTGGGTATGACCTTATATTACTTACTGAAAAGTAAGCATTATTTTAGAAGGCTTTTACGTGTATCGTTTCTCCTTTGTTCTGTTGTGGTATTCTCAATTGTTTTTTATGTGAATAATCCAGAATCTGTTTATTCAAAGTTAGTTGTATCCCGGTTGGATTATGATGAGGAGCGAGGAATTTCTGGAAATAACCGTACAAGTAATCAGTTTGATTATTATTATGATAAAGTGTTTTTTGTGAAAAATGATGCTTTGTTTGGAATAGGAGATGAAGAGTTTGCTGAGAGATTTGGTAGTGGTAATAGCTCTTATAAAACATTTATAGTTCAAAATGGAATAATAAGTTTGATTTTTCTTTTTTTTCTATATTGCATGCTTGTTCGTTTTTATTTGTCTTCTATTTATGTTGGGTTGATAATTCTTTATATAGCATCATTTTTGCAAAGACCGTATGCGTTATGGGAAGTGGAACTATTTCTTTTTATGAGTGCTGGATCTATCTTAAAGTATAAATGTAATGATAAATTATTCGATTGTTATCCCACATAGGAATATTCCTGAATTATTACAACGTTGTTTGGACTCTATTCCATATAGAGATGATGTTCAAATTATAGTAGTAGATGATAATAGCGATCCCCAAATGGTGGATTTCGATAATTTCCCAGGGATGAATACTTCTAATGTTGAAGTGTATTTTACAAAAGAGGGAAAAGGGGCTGGATATGCCCGGAATGTAGGACTCAAACATGTGAAAGGGAAGTGGGTGTTGTTTGCGGATGCGGATGATTATTTCTCTAAAGCTTTTTTATCAACGATAGATACTTTGAAAGAATCAAAGCATGACTTGATATATTTAGGTTCTAGATGCGTTGATGCTATTACAAAAGAAATACATGAAAGAGATTATAAATATACGGAATTGATGAAAGAAGCATTAGCTGGTAATGAAGATAAATATAAATATACTGCTTATGTTCCATTTGCGAAAATGATTCGTTCTGATTTGATACGAAATAATTCAATTTTATTTGATGAAACCGTAGTCGCAAATGATATGATGGGATCTATTAGAATGGCATATTGTTCTAAATCTACAGGATTTGATGAGAGATGTATTTATATTAGGGAGGCTAGGGAGGGATCTCTTATGTCAAAGCAGAGTATACAATATTTAGTATGTAGATTTAACGTATGGTTAAGAGTTAATGATTTTTTGACAGATATAGGTTTCTCAAAGTATCATATAAATCTAATACCTATATTATTAAAGATATTATTTAGAGGTAATTTTAATGTTTTTAGAGAGAGTTGTAATTTGCTATTACAAGATAAGAAAGTTAGTGTCAATGACCAAGTGTCTAGTTTATTTATATATCGAATTCTGAAATTTAAAAAATGATGAACATTGCATTATTAACCGCCGGAGGAACTGGTACACGCATGCATCAAGATATTCCAAAACAATTTTTGCATGTCCGGAATAAACCGATATTGATTTATACATTGGAGGCTTTCGAACGGCATCCTAGTATAGACGCAATTATTGTAGTGGGATTAGAACGTTGGATCGATATTATCTGGGCGTATGCCAAGCAATTTAATATAACTAAGTTAAAATGGGTTGTACATGGTGGAAATTCTGGTCATGAATCGATTGGTAACGGATTAGTGGAATTAGAACAGCATTGTGATATATCTGATGTCGTGATGATACATGATGGGAATCGACCAATGATAAGCCCTGATATCATATCGGATAGCTTGGCTAAGCAAAAGAGTTTGGAAGTGCTGTTGCGGTAATTCCATGTGTAGAGGTGGTTTTCAAGAGCAGTGATGGTAAATCTTCTACTATAAACATACCTAGAGATGAATTGCTTCGTACGCAAACTCCTCATACGTATGAGTTGGGAAAACTGTTGTGGGCACATGGGGAAAGTGAGCGATTAGACATTTCAAATACGGTTGCTTCTTGTGATTTGATGTGTCGATTGGGTGAGATCGTGTATTTCTCGAAAGGATCTGAAAGAAATTTGAAGATTACAACGGTGGAAGATATAGAGATTTTCACCTCATTATTAGATTATAAGAAAGAGGAGGGATTAAAGTGAATGCGGAGACTTTTATTGATGATTTAAGAGACAAAAATATCTTGATAACTGGGGCATCTGGTCTGATTTGCTCTTCATTTATAGATCTCTTAATGCGCTATAATGAGCAAGGTGCCCATATAAGTATTTATGCGATGAGCCGGAATGAGGAGTATGCGCATAAACGTTTTGAGACTTATTGGGAAAATCCTTTGTTTTCCTTTATTTGTCATAATGTGATAGATCCTTTCACCTTGGACATTCCTTTTGATTATATGGTTCATGGGGCGAGTAATGCCTCTCCGAAGCGTTATGCCACTGATCCGGTAGGTACAATGAAATCAAATATTTGGGGAGTATCTAATTTGTTGGAGTTAGCCAAAGAGAAAAAAACAAGGCTTCTGTATATTTCTTCCGGGGAGGTGTACGGAGAAGGGGATGGCTCAGATTTTTCAGAAAGTTATAGTGGTTATGTGGATTGTCTTAATCCTAGGGCTTGCTATCCATCTAGTAAACGAGCATCAGAGACATTGTGTGTTGCTTATAAAGAACAACATGGAGTGGATGTTGTTATAGCTCGTCCTAGTCATATTTATGGGCCTGATACGGGATGTGATGACCGTGCGTTTGCTCAATTTTTGCGAAAGGCAAAGGCGGGTGAGGATATATTATTAAAGAGTGATGGAAGTCAAGTCCGTTCTTATTGTCATGTGGATGATTGTGCTTTAGCTTTACTTTATATTTTGCTACAAGGTGAAAGCGGGGAGGCTTATAATATCGCCAATAGGGAATCTATCTTGTCGATTAAAGAGCTAGTGGAAATGATTGCTAATATAGCTGGAGTGAAAATCGTGTATGATATTCCTTCCGAGTTAGAATTGAAGGGATATTCTAAAGTACAACGAGCAGTATTGGATTCTTCTAAATTAGAGAATTTAGGGTGGAAATCCTTTATTGATCTGAAAATGGGCATTACACGAATATTAAAGTTTAACTAAAAGATTGTGACAATGTTTAGTTTGCAAGAATACTTTCGAAATCCTAAAACACAGGCCGAAATTGGATTGAGAAAATTATCAGACGGAGAGATAAAGAAAGTACAAAAAACTTTATTGATAATCTATCAAGATGTGATGTATGTTTGTGAAAAACATCATTTACAAATTATGTTGGCTGGAGGTAGTGCATTGGGTGCAGTGAGACATTCTGGTTTTATTCCATGGGATGATGATATGGATATGATAATGCCTCGCTGGGACTTCGATCGTTTTGTGAATTTATTCATTAAAGAATTTGGTGATAAATATCATATATTATCTCCTGTGTCAAAGGAAGGTAATATAGATTTTTTTATTAGCATAATAGATAAAAATTCGATATTTATTAATATGTTCGATATCTTAAAAAAACATCATTGTGGAATACGCTTTGAAATAACACCAATTGATTATGTTGTGAATAGTAGAGTTCTAAGGTCGATAAAAGGATTTGCTTCGGATTTGTTTTTGTTTATTGTTCGTTCAAGAATGATATGTAAGTTTAGGAATAAATATTCTGATAGACTATTCATGATGAGTTTTAAATCAATGATTGTCTATTGTTCTCGTTTGTTGATAGGTTTTTGCTCGTGTTTGTTTCCCTATGAAAAACTAATGTTAGCTTATGACTCTTTTGTTAAAAGTAAGAAAGAAACTAATATGATGACAATTGCTTGTGGTAGAAATCATTATTTTGGGGAGATGCATGAGAAAAATGTTTTTTTTCCTGTGCGAGAGATTTGTTTTGAAAATATAAAATCTTATATTCCAAATAATTGTGATGCGTATTTGAGAAGATTGTATGGTGATGACTACATGCAAATTCCACCTGTGGAAAAAAGAGAACCGCATCCCTGTGTTAAATTAGAATTTAGAGATACGATTTCTTGATAATCTTTCTCTTGTCGTTAATTAAAAATGATTTGTGGGAAATATTAAATAATATATACTGCGCTTGTTTCTTTTAATTAGAATTGTGTAATTCATGAAATATTCTTATTTACTAATCGGTTCCGGTCTTTTTGGAGCCACTGTCGCTTATATCCTTAAATCTCATGGATATAAATGTTTGGTGATAGACAAACGATCTCACATTGCTGGTAATGTATATACGGAAAATGTGAGAGATATAAATGTCCACAAATATGGTGCCCACATTTTTCATACGAGTAATAAGAGAGTTTGGGAATTTGTAAATGCCTTTGCGGAATTTAATCGATACACAAATTCGCCAATGGCGAACTATAAAGGAAAGCTGTATAATCTTCCCTTTAACATGAATACCTTTTATCAGATGTGGGGCGTGACAACTCCGGGACAGGCTGCTAAGAAAATAGAGCAGCAGCGTAAAGAATCTGGAATCATTACTCCTAAGAATTTGGAGGAACAAGCGATATCTTTGATAGGAAAAGATATTTATTATACGTTGATCAAAGATTATACAGAGAAGCAATGGGGACGTAAATGTACGGAGTTGCCTGCGTTTATCATCAAACGACTTCCGGTACGATTCACTTTCGACAACAATTATTTCAATGATACTTATCAAGGAATTCCGATCGGGGGATATACGAAGATTGTAGAGAAAATGTTAGAGGGCATTGAGGTTCGTTTGGATACGGATTACTTCCGGAATCGAGAATATTTTGATTCCATTGCTGATAAGATCATTTATACCGGAGAAATAGATCGATATTTCGATTACTGTTATGGACATTTGGAATATCGTACAGTAAGTTTTGAAACGGAATTGTTGGAAGGTGTTTCTAATTTCCAAGGGAATGCCGTGGTGAATTATACGGATGTAGATACTCCTTATACCCGTATTATCGAGCATAAACATTTCGAGTTCGGACAACAACCAGATACGGTGATCTCACGAGAGTATTCTAAAGAATGGCAGCTAGGGGATGAGCCCTATTATCCTGTGAATGATGATCGCAATGGGAAATTATACGCTAAATATAAAGCCCTTGCGGATACGCAATCCAAAGTGTTGTTTGGTGGGCGTTTGGCCGAGTATAGGTATTATGATATGCATCAAGTAATAGAGAATGCTTTGATATTAGCGGAAAAAATCATTAAAACTCATTGATATGAAAGAAGGACTTGTTTCTATTATAACCCCTGTTTATAATGGAGAGAAATATATCAGCGAAACTATAGAGTCTGTCATCAAGCAAACTTATCTGGATTGGGAAATGATTGTCGTAGATGATGGTTCGAAGGATGGCAGCGCAGCGATTGTCCGGCTATATGCGGAAAAGGAAAGTCGTATAACCTTGCTCCAACAGCCGAATGGAGGATCGGCATCCGCACGAAATAACGGGATCAGGTATGCGAACGGACAATACATAGCCTTGCTTGATAGCGATGATCTTTGGGATCCGGATTTCTTGAAAAGCCAATTGGCTCTGATGAAAGAAAAGAACACTATTTGTGTACATGGTTCTTATAAACGGATTAACGAAAACTCGGAGGAAATATTGAAAGCTTGGAAGGCTAAAAAAGAAGTTACATATAAGCAGATGCAGATGACGAATCATATCGCTTGTTTGACCGGATTGTATGATACCTCAAAGTTTGGGAAAATATATTTGAAGGAGGAGCTGAGAAGTATTCGTGATGATTACGCTTATTGGCTGGATGTTGTAAAACTAGCAGGAGTTTCTTATGGAAACCAAGATGTTTTAGCAAGTTATCGGGTTATTTCTTCGTCTACTACCGGCAAGAAAAAGAAGCTGATAAGAGCCCAATTTTATTTTTATTATCACTATCAAAGGCTAGGATTGTTTAAATCGGTCTTATATACAATGTATTGGGGAATACTGGGAGTATTAAAGTTTCATGGTAAGTATTGACGTTCATTTTTTTGAAGGCAAGGTGGGTACATAGACTTGCATAGACAAACTGTCTTTTGATAAACAAAGGGAGATTCTTTACTTTTCGCTTATGGGAAGTAAAGAATATCGCCCTTTTCTTACAAAATCAGGTATGGGCGTAGAAACGGATTGCTCTTAGAGCCTCCCAAATAAATATTCTTTCCTTGCTAATTCATAGATGTATGATGGGCTCTGGATGTATAGACCATTCTTCTTGTCTAATAAAAGCTCATAGACTTTAGAGTTATATATGAGATTGAGAGCCATAGGGATATCTAGTTTGAAATCCTCTATTAAATATTGTGTCATCTTATCAATGATATGAGCGATAAGGAAATCTGTTTGTTGTTGCTTTGTCATAGTATCCTTTTTAGTAAATCTATAGCACGTTGTGTCCCAAAATAGAATTGTTTATTCAGTTTCTTGTATTTTAATTCCTTGGCCAATTGTTCTAATGTAAATGATCCTTCCTCGTAACGGCTTAGTAGATATGCTACCCCATCATCTGCGATAGGGCCAATCACGATATCATAGTTATGCTTAAAGGAGATGTTTCTATTACGATTTTGATAGATAAAGTCAGCCCATTCTTTTGTTGGGCGTTCGAATGTCAGAATGTTTAACGTAGAGTTGGTGAAATTGTTTTCACCAAATTCATAGGTAAGAACTTGTGCTTTTCCTCCAAAGATTCGAGATCGTTTTTTAGCTAGCTCTTCTGCTTGTTTACGTATATCAGTCAAATAGAACCCTTTTCCAAAATCTTTGTAAGGATTGGATCTTGTGATATCAATCGCTTCGAAATCCATATTTGTTCCATGATAAAGTATCATTGTAGTTGTCCTCCATTTTTGTGACAAAAGGCTATTAAATCATCTACGGCATCATCAATGGATTGAAGATGTTCTACATGATAGAACTCATCAAGGAATTGAAGTGCTTGAAAACGGTACAAATATTGGAAAGCACTTTTCACCGATATTTGGAAGCGCTTGGAAAAAGCTCGTATGCAAGCATTTATGTAGGGTATTTTATACTTATCTTCCATCGTTGGAATTTTTGTTTTCTGATGATGCGAAGATAACTTTTTCCTTTAATATAACAAGGTTATTAGCCTGTTAAATAATAGTAACTAATTTGACCGTTTTGCCTTGACCTAGGGCTCAATAATTCTTCCCGTGTAATATTTTGCACATATAATGTGCGGGCGTTATCGAAGAACCGTTAAAAATATGTACATTTGCGGTCGCGGTTTGCTATGGCCGTGATGTAATAATAGGTAAATCTAGCAAAATATAATATTATGTATAGAACAAGAACTTGTGGCGACTTGCGCCTTGCGGATGAAGGTCTGGTGGTTACACTGGCCGGTTGGGTGCAGAAAACCCGCAAAATGGGAGGAATGACATTTGTCGATATCCGCGACCGTTATGGTATTACTCAGTTGGTATTTAATCAGGAGGTTGATGCAGCTCTTTGCGAAAAGGCGAATAAACTGGGCCGTGAATTCGTGATTCAGGTTACGGGTACGGTTCGTGAGCGTTCCAGCAAGAATGCGCATATCCCGACAGGTGATATTGAGTTGATCGTTTCTGAATTAAATGTCCTGAACACTGCGCTTACCCCTCCGTTCACGATCGAGGAGGAGACAGATGGCGGTGATGACTTGCGTATGAAATATCGTTATCTGGACTTGCGTCGTGCTTGCGTTCGTAAGAATCTGGAACTTCGTCATAGAATGGCGTTCGAGGTTCGCCGCTATTTGGATGAGCAAGGTTTCTTGGAGGTAGAGACTCCGGTTCTTGTAAATTCTACCCCGGAGGGTGCCCGTGACTTCGTGGTTCCTTCCCGTATGAACCCGGGACAGTTCTACGCTTTGCCTCAGTCTCCACAGACCTTGAAGCAATTGTTGATGGTTTCCGGTTTCGACCGTTATTTCCAGATCGTAAAATGTTTCCGTGATGAGGATTTGCGTGCGGATCGCCAGCCGGAGTTCACGCAGATCGACTGTGAGATGAGCTTCGTGGAGCAAGAGGATGTCTTGAATATGTTCGAGGGCATGGCGAAACATTTGTTTAAGGTAATCCGTGGTGTCGAGTTCAAGGAGTCGTTTATGCGTATGACTTGGCAAGATGCTATGAAACAATATGGTAGCGATAAACCGGATTTGCGTTTCGGCATGAAGTTCGTCGAGTTGATGGACATCATGAAAGGCCATGGTTTCTCCGTATTCGATAACGCTGCTTACATAGGGGGTATCTGTGCGGAAGGTGCAGCGAGCTATACCCGTAAACAACTGGATGCGTTGACTGAGTTCGTGAAACGTCCGCAGGTAGGTGCTAAAGGTTTGGTTTACGCCCGTGTGGAAGCGGATGGTAACGTGAAATCAAGCGTAGATAAATTCTATAGCCAAGAGGTTCTTCAAGAAATGAAGAATGCGTTTGGCGCTAAGCCGGGTGATTTGATTTTGATCCTTTCCGGCGACGATGCGATGAAGACTCGTAAGCAACTTTGCGAGTTGCGTTTAGAGATGGGTAATCAATTAGGCCTTCGTGACAAGGATAAGTTTGTTTGCTTGTGGGTAATCGACTTCCCGCTGTTCGAATGGAACGAGGACGATCAACGTTTCTACGCTATGCACCATCCGTTTACCTCTCCGAATCCGGATGATATACCGTTGTTGGACACGGATCCGGGCGCTGTTCGTGCGAATGCGTATGATATGGTTATCAATGGTGTTGAAGTGGGTGGTGGTTCTATCCGTATCCACGACAGCCAATTACAGGATAAGATGTTCAAGCTGTTAGGATTTACCGAAGAAAGAGCGCAAGAGCAATTCGGTTTCTTGATGAATGCGTTCAAGTACGGAGCGCCTCCTCATGGAGGTTTGGCTTATGGCTTGGATCGTTTCGTGTCTTTGTTCGCCGGTTTGGATTCTATCCGCGACTGTATCGCTTTCCCGAAGAACAATTCCGGACGAGATGTTATGCTCGATGCTCCGGGTGTCTTGGATCCGGCCCAGTTGGACGAACTGAATTTGATCGTTGATATCAAGAAATAATCCAATCTGAAATTCCATTCGAATGGGAATCTTATTCCATCTGAATGGAATTTTCTTTTCTTCCGAAAGGAATTACTTTTTCTCCCGAACATAAATCAAAAGATATTTAGCATGGTAAAGGTTAAAGATATATTGAGAGAAATCGAGCATTACGCCCCGCTGCCGCTTCAAGAAGGTTTTGACAATGCGGGTGTGCAAGTTGGCGACGTGAACCAGCATGCGACGGGTGTGTTGCTATGCCTAGATGTTACCGAGGAGGTGCTTGATGAAGCGATCGAGATGGGATACAACCTGATCATCTCTCATCATCCTTTGGCCTTTAAGTCGTTTAAGTCGTTGACAGGCTCCAATTATATCGAGCGTTGCATGATGAAGGCGTGTAAGTATGATTTGGTGGTTTATGCCGCCCATACCAATCTTGATAATGCCGTAGGAGGCGTGAATTACCGTTTGGCAGAGTTGATCGGCTTGCAAAATGTACGGATCTTGAGCCCCCAAAAAGGCGCTTTGTTGAAGTTGGTGACGTTTGTCCCCGAGGCTTATGCCGAGATCATGCGGAATACCTTGTTCAATGCCGGTGCGGGAAGTATCGGGAACTATGATGCTTGCAGTTATAATTTACATGGCGAGGGAACATTCCGTGCCAATGCGGGATGCAATCCGTTTTGTGGTGAGATCGGCGAGGTGCATGTAGAGAAAGAGGTGCGTATGGAGATGATCCTTCCGGCATTCAAGAAGACAGCGGTGACCCGTGCTCTGTTATCCGTTCACCCGTATGAGGAGCCGGCTTTTGATTTTTATTCGTTATCAAACACATGGGAACAGGCAGGTTCTGGTGTAGTGGGAGAGTTGCCTGCCGAGGAAGATGAGTTAAGTTTCTTGTTACGGATCAAGGCCCTGTTTAACGTCGGTTGCGTGAAGCATTCCCCATTTACGGGTAAGCCTATCCGAGAGGTCGCTATCTGCGGAGGCAGCGGCGCTTTCTTGATCAAGGACGCTATCGCATATGGTGCCGATGTCTTTATAACGGGGGAGGCGAAGTACAACGATTTTTACGATGTAGAGGACCAGATTCTACTGGCGGTTATCGGTCATTATGAATCGGAAATCTGTACAAAAGACATATTTTATAACATAATATCGAAAAAATTCCCTACCTTTGCGGTACATTTTTCGAATGTTAATTCAAACCCAGTAAAATATTTATAGAATGGCTACAGATAAACAATCAGCTGAAAAGGAATATACGGTTGAAGAAAAGCTTTCTACGCTGTATCAACTTCAGACGATGATGACTGAAATTGATAAGATCAAGACCCTTCGTGGTGAGCTTCCTTTGGAGGTTCAAGACTTGGAGGACGAGATCGCAGGACTGGAAACACGTCTCCAGAACTATCAAGCGGAGATCAAGGAGTTTGAGACTTCTGTTGTTGAGCAAAAGCATAAGATCACGGAATCTACCACATTGATAGATCGCTATAAGGCACAATTAGATAATGTGCGTAATAACCGGGAGTTTGATAACCTGTCTAAGGAGATCGAGTTCCAAGGTTTGGAAATTGAGTTCTCAGAGAAAAAAATCCGTGAATTCGGAGAGGCGGTAGACGCTAAGAAAAAAGATATCGCTGAGCTGACTGAGAAGCTGGAAGGCCGTAAGGCTGACTTGGTTCAGAAAAAGAGCGAGTTGGAGCAGATCATTTCCGAGACAAAGCAGGATGAGGAGAAACTTCGTGAGAAAGCGAAGAAGCTGGAAGCCGCTATCGAACCTCGTTTGTTGACCGCTTTCAAGCGTATCCGTAAAGGTGCTCGTAACGGTTTGGCTGTTGTTTATGTGCAACGTGGCGCTTGCGGTGGTTGCTTTAACAAGATCCCGCCTCAGAAGCAATTGGATATCAAGTTGCGTAAGAAAATTATTGTTTGCGAATACTGTGGTCGTATTATGATCGACCCGGAATTAGCAGGTGTAGAAGATTAATTCAAAAGATCTATAAGTAATGGCTCTAGCTAAAACCGGCTAGGGCCATTATTGTTTTTAATACAAAGATGTTATGATACATACGATACGTTTATATATAGAGAAGTACAGGCTGTTATCCGAGGATCGTCCGGTTTTGGTCGGATTGAGCGGTGGTGCCGATTCTGTGGCTTTGTTGGGCGTATTGGTGCGTTTGGGATATCCGTGTATAGCGCTTCATTGTAACTTTCATTTGCGTGGGGAGGAGTCGGATCGGGATGAGGCATTTGCCTGTGAGTTCGCGGAATCTTTGGAAGTACCCTTTCATAAGATAGATTTCGATACGATCTCTTATGCCGGAGAGAAGCATCTCTCGATAGAGATGGCTGCCCGTGAATTGCGCTATGCTTGGTTTGAGGAGATGCGGGAGCGGCTGGGAGGGCAGGCGACCGCCGTCGCCCATCACCGGGACGATAGTGTGGAGACGGTCTTGATGAATTTGATACGGGGCACGGGAATCCGGGGGATGAGCGGGATCCGTCCGAGGAATGGTTTCATCGTCCGTCCTTTGCTGTGCGTAAGCCGTGAGGATATCTTGGCTTGGCTGGCGGATCAAGGCTACGCCTATATGGTGGATAGCACGAATTTATCGGATGCTTATACCCGTAATTTCATTCGTTTGAATGTGTTGCCGCTTTTGGAAGAGATAAATCCATCGGCCCGGAATACCATCGCACGTTCCGCCGAGCATCTTTCTGCCGCAGAGACTATATATATATATGTATTGGAACAAGCCCGGAAAGAGGTTGTCGTATCGGATGATCGTTTTTCTATTGGGGCGTTGATGCGGTTTCCGGCTCCGGAGACGATTTTGTATGAGTTATTAAAAGAATATGGTTTTACCCGTCTGGTCTCGGACGATATTTTCGCTGCCTTGACCAAGGAGCCCGGTAAGCTGTTTTACTCTTCCACCCATCGTTTGCTGAAGGATCGGGATTATTTATGGATCACTCCTTTAGAGAAGAAGGAAGAGCGAACCTTCGTTTTAGATCCGGAAAAGGGTATTAATCATGAACCTATTGAACTATCTTTCCAAAAACTTGTTATAACTATAGGTTTCCCTATCGAGAAGAATAAGCGGATCGCTTATTTGGATTATGATAAACTCGATTTCCCTTTAACATTGCGGACTTGGAAAGAAGGCGATTGGTTTATTCCCTTCGGAATGAAAGGACGTAAGAAGTTGAGTGACTATTTCTCCGATCATAAATTTAGCCGGATTGAGAAGGAGCGCACATGGCTTCTTTGTAGTGGCGACGCTATCGTTTGGGTGGTAGGAGAAAGGACTGATAATCGTTTTCGTATAGACGAATCAACAAAGCGTGTGCTAATTGTGAATTTTTTTGGCTAAATCCTCGTTTATTGTAAAAATATTCTTACATTTGCGAAGATTTACTCCGCAGATATGTTACTAATGGTTCAAATTAGCTGAACAATCCGGTTATTACATGAAAATTATAATTTAATAAAGATACAATGATACCATTGGGCGTACGTCGTGTTTGCATATGTGATCCGTGTGTATGTGCCATTTATATTATTACTTCGCAATATGCAGAAATATAACATTCTAGAACTAAATGAAAAACTTCTTCCCGAACTTCAAAGTATCGCGGAAGAGTTGGGAATAAAAAAAGTTAGCAGCTTAAAGAAAGAAGAGTTGGTTTATCGGATTCTTGATGAGCAAGCGATCTCCTATGCCGGCATTCAGGCTGAAAAGATGAAAGAGAAAGAGGCTAAGAAGCCTGCAGAGGGCCGTAAGAGAGGCCGTCCGGCTAAAGCCGCTTCTCCTAAAGTGGCGAAGGCTGAGACTGCCGAAGCTGCAGAGAGTACCCAACAGGCTCCGGAAAAGCTAGTGACTGCTCCGGCTGACAAGAAAGAGCAAAAAGAGCAGCCTGAACGTAAGAAAAGAGTCCGTATCGAGAAAAAGGAAAAGGTAGCGGGCGCTATCGCTCCTTCCGAGGATAACAAGGAAGTGCTGGTTTCGAAAGAGCCGCAAACGATCTCTACGGTAACGAAAATCTCGGCCGTGGAAACTCCGGCGATAGTAGAGAGCCCGGTGGAGAAACCGTTGTTGCCTCCTGTTGTGGCGGAACTTGAAACGGAAGAAGAAGCCGCTTTGCCGGAAAATACGACTCCGGTAGAGGTAGCGGAAGAAACCACTTCATCACAAGCGACGGAAGAAGAGCCTAAGCGCATCGTATTCCGCCATCCGGACGCTAAATCCGTATTGGATCAAATTTTCCCGTTCTCCGCTCCGAAACCCGAGGCTAACAAACCTCAACCCGAGGCCGCTCCCCAGCAGAATAATCCTCGACAGAACAATCGACAGAATAATCATAATAACAACCGTAATAACAATAACGCTAATAACAACCAGCAGGCTCAAGAGAAAATGTATGAGTTTGACGGCATCCTTACAGGAACCGGCGTGTTGGAGATGATGCAAGATGGTTACGGTTTCCTTCGTTCTTCAGATTATAATTATTTGACTTCACCGGACGATATTTATGTCTCTCAATCCCAGATCAAGTTATTTGGCTTGAAAACGGGTGACGTGGTAGAAGGTTCGATCCGTCCGCCGAAGGAAGGTGAGAAGTATTTCCCGTTGGTGAAAGTGGACAAGATCAATGGACGTACGCCGGAAGAGGTTCGCGACCGGGTTCCTTTCGATCATTTGACCCCGTTATTCCCGGATGAGAAATTCATGCTTACGGCACGTAAATCACCGAAAGTATACGATAATATCGCCGTACGTGTGGTTGATTTATTCTCCCCGATCGGAAAAGGGCAACGTGGTTTGATCGTCGCTCAACCGAAAACTGGTAAGACGATGTTGTTGAAAGATATCGCGAACGCTATCGCTTACAACCACCCCGAGGTTTATATGATTATATTATTGATCGACGAACGTCCGGAGGAGGTTACGGATATGGCTCGTAGCGTGGATGCGGAAGTGATCGCTTCTACATTCGACGAACCGGCTGAACGTCACGTGAAAATCGCTGAGATCGTATTGAACAAGGCGAAACGAATGGTAGAATGTGGTCATGATGTCGTGATTCTTCTGGACTCGATCACTCGTTTGGCTCGTGCTTATAATACGGTACAACCGGCTTCCGGTAAGGTGCTTTCCGGTGGTGTGGACGCAAATGCGTTGCAGAAGCCGAAGCGTTTCTTCGGTGCCGCCCGTAATATTGAGAATGGCGGTAGCCTTACGATTCTAGCCACCGCCCTTACGGAGACTGGCTCTAAGATGGACGACGTGATCTTCGAGGAATTCAAGGGTACGGGTAATATGGAGTTACAATTGGATCGTAAATTATCCAATAAACGTATCTATCCGGCTGTGGATATCACGGCTTCCAGCACTCGCCGTGATGATTTATTGCAGGATGAGAGCACGTTGAACCGTATGTGGGTCTTACGCAAATATCTATCAGACATGAACTCTATGGAGGCTATGGAATTTGTTAAGCAACGGATGGAACAAACCGTTGATAATATGGAATTCTTGGCATCCATGAACGGTTGATAATATCCCATAAAAAAACACTATACTTTTGAGTTCAAAGCAATATTGTTTTAGCTCCAAAAGTATAGTGTTTTTCTATTAAAAAGTATAGTGCTTTTATTGCACCTTTTTAGGTCTTCCACGATGTCCCATATTTCGTTTTTGTGGGCTCGAGGATGATCCTCTATCCTCACTTTTACGAGGCCGTCCTCTGCCTCTTTTATTCATACCGTATTTTTCCGGCTCATACAAGGGCACTTCGCCGAATTCCGGGCTGACCGGTATCTTATAAACCTCTTTTTCCAAGAAATCCTCTATGCGCTTGAATTGTGCTTGTTCGTCGATCGATACGAAAGTAATCGCCAATCCTTCGCCGTTCGTACCCCGTGCCGTACGTCCGATTCGGTGTACGTAATCCTCCGGATCATGCGGGATATCGAAGTTCACGACCAACTTGATGTCATTGATATCAATTCCACGTGCTACGACATCCGTAGCCACAAGGATATCGATATGTCCGCTCTTGAATTCTTTCATGACCTCCTCCCTTTGGGATTGCTCTAGATCCGAGTGCATGGCGGCTACATTGAACTTTAATCTTTTTAAGGTAGACGCTAATTCTTTCACCTTCATTTTAGAAGAGGAGAAGATAATTACTCGTTGAGGGCGGCTTTGAGTGAAGAGATCTTGTAGAATCTTGAGCTTTTGTGGATCGTAGCAGATATATGCGGTTTGCATGATAGATTCGGGTGGGCGTGAGATAGCGATCTTGACTTCTTCCGGATCTTTTAGGATGGTTTTAGCCAACGTCCGGATCTTAGGCGGCATGGTAGCCGAGAACATGATCGTCTGGCAGTAGGGGGGCAGCTGTTTATGAACCTGCATGATGTCGTCATAAAAACCCATATCCAGCATGCGGTCCGCCTCGTCTAAGACGAAGAACGACACTTTAGACAAATCTACAGTACCTAACTTAATATGGGACAATAAACGTCCCGGGGTAGCGATCACGATATCCGCACCCATCTCTAAACCTCTCTTTTGTTGTTCCCAAGCGATTCCGTCGGTACCTCCATACACGGCTACTGCGGATACGGAAGGTATAAAATAAGTGAATCCTTGAATTTGTTGGTCTATTTGTTGAGCCAATTCCCGGGTCGGTGCCATAATGACCGCATTCACCGCGTCTGTCGGATGACAACCTTTGCTTAGTTCATTAATAACTGGCAAAACATACGCCGCCGTTTTACCGGTTCCGGTCTGTGCGCAAGCGATGATGTCTTTACCTTCTAAAATGACAGGAATCGTTAACTCTTGGACTGGAGTCGTTTCGTCAAAATTCATGTCATAAAGCCCGTCTAATACGGCATCTTCCAAATCTAATTCATCAAATCTCATCTTTTTACATTCAAATTCCCGGTAAAGATAAAGATTATTTAGAAATATTATGCAATAGGTAGGTTTCTCTTTGGTGATAAATAGAAAAATAAATACCTTTATCCCCGAGTTATACCCCAAAAACGAAAGAATTAATATGAATAGTCTAGAAAGCGGAAGTAACGTCCAGTCTGGATTAGAGATGATCATGGAGAAGAGTCCCGATACGATTGTATTAGTAGATCGAAATCTTACTCTTGTCAAGGTTATTTCTGCAAAAGACGATTATTATCATTATTTAGCGAATAACTGTATCGGAAAGCAACCTCAAGCGTTGTTCCCGGACGGGAAGAACTACGATCAATATGAGATCTATAGAGCTGCGGTTAAACGTGTTTTCGAGGAGCAAGTGAAAGTGGATTTCTCTTTTGAGGTCTCTTTTGAAGGAAAGAACTATTATTATCTATCGCAAGCAAGCCTTTTTAATGAGGAGCTTGTAATCGTTTATACACGCGATGTATCTTCTCTGAAAACAGAAAACAATCTACAAGAACTGATCAATACGATATTAGATCGGTTACCGTTGGGGGTTTTCGTGAAAGATGGGGATAACCATTTTAATTACCTGTATTGGAATCATTTTATGGAGGAAATAACGGGTATTGAAACCCGGGAGATCGAGGGACATGATGATTTCGAGGTGAATTATAATGCCTTGATGACCGCCGAGGAGCGTCTGGAAACCGATATGAACGTGATCAAGACAGGACTGACCGCTAGATTCAAGGGCAAGGTAAAATCGGCCTCCGGCGATTACCGGGATATAGAGGTCGCTAAATATCCTATTTCCCTAAATAATGGCAAGCCGCTTGTCTTGGCTTTATGGAGAGATATAACTTCCGAGTTGGCTACAGAGAATACTTTGAGAAGAACCCGGATCTTGACGAAAATGGCATTGCGGATAAGTGATATACGTACATGCTCGATCTTCATCGATCCGGACAGTACCCATAATTTCAAGGATTCCGTTGTGACCTTGAACGATTGGAATACCATGTCGGAAGATATGATAGAGGTGTCATGGGGGCAGTTTATCAGCCGGGCGCATCCGGATGATCAAGAACATTATCATAATATGTTTACCCGTCTTTGCCGAGGGGAAATCTCTGAGGCAAGGATCGAGGCACGTATGCTATTTCCCGGCAAGAAGGAATATGTTTGGAGAGAGGTATTCGCTACCGTGTATGAACGGGACGAGAAAGGAAGACCTTCGGTTATCCTTGGATGTTCAACGAATATTCAGGAACGGAAGAATCAAGAATTAAGCCTTGAGGAGGCGAAGGTGAAGGCCGAGGCCGCTGATAAGATGAAATCGAAATATCTGGCGGATATGAGCCATGAGATCCGGACTCCTTTGAATGCGATTACCGGCTTCTCTGAATTGATGGCTTTTGCTGATACGGATGAGGAACGTATGTCGTACTACGATGTGATCAAGATGAATAACCAATTGTTGATGCAATTGATCAATGACATCTTGGATATCTCGAAGATCGAGGCGGATGCGATAAAGATCACATATGAGCAATTAGATGTCAGTGAATTGATGGATACGATTTATGCTTCCGCCAAGTTACGGGTCCCGGGAGGAGTCAAGTTAGTTTTGGAGAAAGGGGCTGACCACCATATGTTCGGTACGGATAGCATGCGTCTGTTGCAGTTGATTAATAATTTGGTGAACAACGCTATCAAGAACACGAAAGAAGGTAGCATCACGATGGGATATACCATTCAACCGGATAATCAATTACGTTTTTACGTAAGGGATACGGGAATCGGTATCGATAAGGACAAATTGAAAGATGTCTTCGGTCGTTTCGTGAAAATAAACGACTATATGGAAGGTATCGGATTAGGACTGGCTATCTGCAAAGGATTAGTTGTTAAGATGGGAGGTTCGATACATGTTACTTCTGAATTAGGGGTAGGTTCAGAGTTCTCCTTTATTTTGCCGTCTCACGAATAGCGCTATTTGTAATAGCGCTTATAAATTTGGTCGTATAATCCACTGTTCTTGATTTGCTGGAGCCAACTATTTAGGCTATCCTGTAGGACAGGGGAGTCTTTACGGACCGCCCACGATTGCAATTGGGTAAAACTGACATCCGTTAGGATATCGACTTCCGGCAGGTTTTTCTGGGTCATGCGGGCGATTTGTTGGTCGCATACGGCATAATCGATATCGCCTTTGGCTACCATGATCATAAGCTGCTCGGTAGAATATAACTCATCTTCCACCACGTAGATCGTATCGCCTATCTCGTGTCCCAGATTTTGCAGACGCAATAAGGCCGGGGAATCTTTCGGTATGTATAAAGTCTTTTGGGCTAAATCCAATTGGTTACGGATAGGGGCTTGTCCGTTGTTCGCCTCTGCCGTACGTTGTACCAAGACTTGCTTGTTGAGAACGATCGGTTCGGTGAACAGGTAGTTTTCCCGCATCTCGGAGGTGATGGGTATGTTTCTTGCGATTACGTCGCATTTGTTGTCCGATAATTCCTCGAAACTTTTCGCTAAACTCATTTCCAAATGCGTCTGAACCTCCAATCCGGATAATTTAGCGATCGCTTGGCTAAGTTCGTATTGAAAACCTTGCACTGTATCGCCTGATACGAAATACCCGGATTGATTGTATTCGGTTATCATCCGGAGAATTCCTTCTTCCTTGATTTCCGGATAATCACGAGGTCCGATCTCTTGGGGACGTTGGTTAAGTCTCCAAAGCTGTACCATTGTCACTACAGCGACAATCAGTAGGAAAGCGTATAGGATAAGCAACTTCTTAGATCTCATGGCAATCGATTAATTATTGAAAGTCACGGAGATGCCCATTTTCAAGACCATCGGGTCCAACGGATAATGCGCAAGAGAGAAGTAATTTGGGTCAACGAACTTAGAGCCTAGATTGTATGCCATGATGAAGAAGCGAGCTTGCTTCAAATGGAAATTCGCATAAGCGTTGATCAACGGATAATTGCCAACCTTCACCTTCGTATCGCCTTCCTGTACTTGGAACTGCTGGGTAGCCGGCTCGTAATAAGGTGCGTAATAAGCGGTGTTGTAGTATACGTTTGCGCCAATCTGTACGGTTAATACTTTCGCCAACTTAAACGCTAGATATATATTCGAGTATGCGCTGATATCCGGTAACGGGAGTTGAGACTTCTCGCTAGAAAGCTGATAGGCCACCTCATTCTCCCATCCGAACGCACGGTACATGATATCTTGCTTGATACGGGCTGAGACAACTTGGATGTTCTTACTGCTTTGCTCCGGCAAACCTTTGCCGTTGAAGAATACATAATTCTGGATACTTTCCACTCCTCCGGATAACTGGGTACGGGTGGATTCCAAGTTGATTTTCGCTCCGGCGTAAATCCTTTGCACATTTTTCAATGATAGATCCCACCAATAGTAACGCCCATGATGGTGACGTTGGTAAAACGCCGGGGTGATATTCTTGATATATCCTTCCGCCTTGATGGTAGCGTCTTTCTTGAAAAGCTTGAATTTGGTCTGTAAGTCTCCGCTCACTCGAACCTCTCCGGCGTCACTTCCCGCAAGTCCTAATTCTCCACGGACATTGTAGGTAAGAAGGCTACCACGGCGTTTGGATAATTCGCCTCCGATGTAGGTCGTAAACTCATCATATACCTCGGAAGTAGGGAAATTTAATGTACTCGGCTCAGAGCTTCCACGACCATCCGGACCGTAATCCAGTCCGGGAACTTGGGATGCCAATCTAAACCGGCGTTTCTCGAAAGTAACGAAGGCGGTCAGTCCGAACTTAGCCCAATCTTGGAAACCTTCCCGCAAGGCCAACGCAAAGGTATTCTTTAAATTCCAAGAGGAAGTCTGGTCATTCAAAGATGCGTCCATACCATAAAGATGAGTGTAGCAGGTATCGATCCCGGCATCATTAGAGATAAAGCGTCTGCGGTTATCCTCGTAATCGATGGTGTGGATGATACTGGAAACCGGAATGAATACCTCTTTTGCGTTCCCTTCCTCATCGGTTTCTTCCAATTCCTTGGTAAAACCGAGGTTGTATCTCTGTGTCAGGAAATATTGTTTTCCACGGACACGGTTCCATGTGTCCGTGTAGCGGACAGGGTATGATTTACTATCGATATTTCTTTGATTCACGGCCAAGTCATCGGGATTCGTGATATACTGGTCATTTGTAAGTCCACCGTTCTCGTAGTTTACGAAATTGAAATTACTTAAATAAGCGTTTAATTCGTAACGGTCGGTGATATAACTTCCGAAAAAGCGGTAACTTAATAATTTATTACCGTTGGAGTTATAATATCCGCGGCTATAGATATAATCCATCTCGCCACCGACATTGATCTTTTTGCCAAAGTTCATGGTCAATACCCCTTTCAGTCGGTCCATCTTATTCTGGCTGGCTCCTCCTGTCGTATAAGTCACTTGGGTATAGGGTACTTTGGTATCGTAGAAATAAGCGTTTGTTGGGGTCGTGATATAATAATCATAGGCATCGGCGAAGATGAAATCACGTTCCTCCTTACGTTCGTTAAAAATACGGGTTTGCGCCGGCGATCCCACATTCGCCAGATAACCTACGGCCAATGAGTTCGCTTCCACCAACGTACTATTCCCGAAATTTAATCGATTGGTATCCATAGGAGCGATATAACGTTCTCCCAAAAGAGGCGTGAGCCGATAACCGATGATTCGTTTTGATTTCAGCGCCGCGCTATCTGTTTGCAGCAAGCTATCCGGTATTTCCTTGTTTGAGGATGATAAATTAGATAACGAGAATCCACCTCGTCCTCCCCGGCTCCCGGAACGTCCTTGCGCATGCGCGGAAGCCGCCGTTCCTATCAGAAAAAGTAATATGTATAGATAATACTTCATGGGTTGCAAAGATATAACAAAAAATAATGTGCCAATTATAAAATATGCCAATATGCCAATCAGAAAACTTAATTGGCATATCGGCACATCAATGAATGAGCTTCTTATATTTTCTGTATAATCTCCATTCCTTTCTTAATGGCAGCCTCGTTCATCGGCAACAAATGATGGTGACGCTCGGGCAAGGATTTCTTCAATCCTAGCATGACGTTCTCCAATTGAACCATCGGGACGATATTAAGCAACCCGCCTAAGATCAACATATTGAATGCCTTCTCGTTCTTCATCTCGGTAGCGGCGTCCATGGCATCTACCCGATATACGTTAATATCCGTACGTTTCGCCGGCGTATGGATGCCATAACCATCGTAAATCAAGATACCGCCCGGTTTCACCTTGCTCTCGAACTTATCCATGGAAGGTTGGTTCAAGATAATAGCGATATCATATTCATTCAATACGGGTGAGCTGATACGCTCGTCGCTCAAGATAACTGTTACGTTGGCCGTACCGCCACGTTGCTCAGGTCCGTATGAAGGCATCCAGCTAACCTCCTTGCCTTCCATCAAACCGGAATAGGCCAAGATCTTACCCATAGACAATACACCTTGTCCACCGAAGCCTGCTATAATTATTTCTTGTTTCATTGTCGTTTACCGTATTACTTATTCAACATTCTTTAAGTCGCCCAGCGGGTAGAAGGGGAACATGTTCGCTTCCATCCATTTATTGGCTTTTTCCGGAGTCATCTTCCAGCCGGATGAGCAAGTGGAGACGAACTCTACCACAGAAGTACCCTTACCGGCCATAGCGTTCTCGAAAGCCTTACGAAGCATCTTCTTCGCTTTCCGTACGGCCGCGGCCGTCTGTACGCTTTGGCGTGTTACCAAGTAAGTTCCTTCCAATTGGGCTAATAAATCACCGATCTTCAGCGGGTAACCGTTCAAGGCGATGTTACGTCCGTAAGGACAGGTAGCTGTGGGCATACCTTCCAATGTAGTCGGAGCCATCTGTCCGCCGGTCATACCATAGATCGCGTTATTTACGAATACGATCACGATATTCTCGCCACGGTTGGCTGCATGAATCGTCTCGGCCGTACCGATAGCCGCCAAGTCACCATCTCCTTGATACGTGAATACCATCTTCTCCGGATTCAAGCGTTTAACGGCGGAAGCGATGGCTGGCGCACGTCCGTGGGCTGCCTCGATCCAATCGATATCCAAGTAGTTATATGCGAATACGGCACATCCCACGGGGGAGATACCGATTGTCTTATCTTCCAGACCCATATCGGCTATAACCTCGGCGATTAGCTTATGTATCACACCGTGGCTGCAACCGGGGCAGTAGTGCATGGGATTTTCATTCATCAATCTGGGCTTTTCATACACCAGATTTTCCGGTTTAATTATATCGTTGAGTTCCATAATCTTTAATTATTAATGTATATATCTTAGGACATATTGCACCAGCCGCAATACGATCGCCGCTCCACCGCAATACAAGAATACGGTCTTATCGCTAACAGCGAAGTAACATACCACGGCAGCTATGGCCAGTAGCATAAAGACCAGCGTCAATATCTCGTCAGCTTTACTTCCTCGTGTCATACGGATCAGAATAATTTTTCCTTCAGCGCGTTCAATACCTCATCCGGGGTGAATACGATTCCACCCAATCGGCCAAAGTGCTCTACCTTCACCTTACCATTTACGGCTAGGCGAACGTCCTCTACCATCTGTCCGGCGTTCAACTCAACCGATAACATACCTTTTACCTTATCCGCATAAGCGGCGATCACTTTTGTCGGGAACGGCCATAACGTGATCGGGCGTAACAAGCCAAGCTTGATACCTTCCGCACGGGCGATCTCAACTACCTTCTGGCAAATACGGGCGGAAGAACCGAATGCGATCAATAGATAATCAGCGTCCTCACATTGGAACTCCTCGTAACGAACCTCGTTTTCCTCGATCTTGCGATATTTCGCTTGGAAACGGATATTGTTCTCTTCCATCTTCGCCGGGTCTAGCTCCAAGGAAGTGATGACGTTACCTTTGCGTCCGCCCTTCTTTCCTTGTACGGCCCAAGGACATTGAGCGATAATCTCTTCCTCGGTACGACGGGGTTGATAGGGAGGCAATACCACCTTCTCCATCATCTGTCCGATGATACCGTCTGCCAAGATAATAGCGGGGTTATTGTATTTGAAAGCCAGATCAAAACCAAGACCGACGAAATCAGCCATCTCCTGTACGGAAGATGGAGCCAAGGTTATCAAGCGATAATCGCCATGACCACCGCCTTTCACGGTCTGGAAATAATCAGCCTGACTTGGCTGGATCGTTCCTAATCCGGGACCGCCACGCATAACGTTCACGATCAGACAAGGAAGCTCCGCTCCCGCGATATAAGAAATACCTTCTTGTTTCAAGCTCACGCCCGGACTGGAAGAAGAGGTCATCACTTTCTTTCCAGTGCCAGCTCCACCGTATACCATATTAATAGCGGCTACCTCGCTCTCCGCTTGTAAGACTACCATGCCGGTCTTTTCCCACGGCATCTCTGCCATAAGGGTTTCCAATATCTCCGACTGCGGAGTGATCGGATAGCCGAAATAACCGTCCACGCCATAGCGGATAGCCGCATGGGCGATGGCCTCGTTACCCTTCATTAATTTTATATCTTCTGCCATATCTTGATATAACTTTATATTTTTACTTTGTAGATCGTTAGACAACCGTCCGGACAAACTAACCCGCAACTAGCGCAACCGATGCATGCGTCCGGGTTCTTCATGTACACATAGTGATACCCCTTGTTGTTTACTTCTCGTGGGTGCAACTCCAGTACATCCGACGGGCAGGCTACTACGCAAAGGTTGCATCCCTTGCAGCGCTCTGTGTTTACAACAACAGCTCCTTTTATTTTCGCCATAATACTTGTTTATTTAAAATCTAAATGTAACACATTTCTATTGAGGCATCAAAGTTAGTAAAAAATTACTCGTTGCCAAGATTATAACGTTTCATTTTGTTGAATAGCGTCTTTCTACTGATATTTAAAGCCTCGGCGGTCAGGGTACGGTTATAGTTATGCTTTTGCAGCGCAGACAGGATGCGGGCCTTCTCCGCCAAGGAGTTCGTATCACGGAGCGAGGTGTCTTCTTCCGCTTCCTGAGGAGCTGTCAGTCGCTCCATCTGGTAGCTTTTGATACGGGCGGGCAGATGTCCGGGATGGATTTGCCGGTCTACGCAGAGTATCATGGCGCTTTGTACGGCGTTCTCTAAATCCCGTACGTTACCGGGCCAGTCGTAGGCGCATAACTGATCCATAGCCTCGGGCGTGATGCTCTCGATCGAGAGATTGAGCAAGGAATTATGTTTGCGAAGGAAAAATGCGGCCAGCAACGGGATGTCCTCTTTCCGTTCCCTAAGGGGTGGAAGCTGTATGGTGAAGACATTCAACCGATAGAGCAGGTCCAGACGGAATTTACCCAGTCTTACTTCTTCTTCCAAGTTCCGGTTCGTAGCCGCCACGATCCGGACATTGATGGGGATCGCTTTCTTGCCTCCGATGCGGGTAATCTTACGTTCTTCTAATACACGCAGTAATTTTACTTGGGCGTCTAGCGGGAGTTCACCGATCTCGTCTAGGAACAGGGTACCGCCATTTGCCCGCTCGAACGTGCCGGCTTGTGTTTCCTTGGCATCGGTAAAGGCGCCTTTCTCATGCCCGAAAAGCTCGCTCTCCATCAAGGTGAGCGGGATCGCCCCACAGTTGATCGCCACGAAAGGCTGGCTCACGCGTTTACTCCGGTCGTGTATCGCCCAGGCGATCAGTTCCTTTCCGGTTCCACTCTCTCCGTGGATCAAGACGGTAGCGTCGGTTTCTGCCACCCGTTCCACTTGGAGCATGACCTGCCTCAGTCCGCTTTTCTCGCCGATGATACCGGTGTTCATATCTCCTAACTTGTTTTTCAAGTGCTTGATCTCGCCTTTCATCCGGCAATGCTCTACGGCACGGCTTACGGTAAGGAGCAACTTATCGTTGTCAAAAGGCTTCTCAATAAAATCGTAAGCGCCTTTCTTTACGGCATCTACCGCCAAGGAGACGGAACCGAAAGCGGTTATGAACACGACGACTTGGTTCGGGCATAGCCGTTTGATCTTCTCCAATGCCTCCACGCCGGTAAGCACCGGCATTTGCTGGTCTAGCAAGATCACGTCGGGACGGAAGGAGAGGAGGGCGTCTACGGCCTCTTGTCCGTTCGCGGCGGTTTGTACCTCGTATCCGTCTTCTTTCAAGAGCAGGGCGATCATCGCACGGATGCGCGGCTCGTCGTCGGCTACTACTATTTTTGCTTTCATACTATATATTGCGGTAACTTGATGGTGAAACATGTGCCTTTGCCGGGAGTACTGTGTACCTCGATCTCGCCCTCGTGGCGGTTGATGATACCGTAACAGATGGCGAGTCCTAAACCAGTCCCCTCGTCTTTGGTGGTGAAGAAGGGATTGAAGATGTGATCCAGATCTTTCTCGCTGATGCCTTTTCCGCTGTCCTCGAAGGAGAGGAGCAGGTAATGGGAATGATCGTCAATGGATGCTCCCTTCTCTATACTAATTATTAATGTACGTGAGCGTTCCGGGGGATTCTGGCTCATCGCCTCCACTGCGTTGAGGATGATGTTGAGAAATACTTGCTTGAGTTGCTCGGCATCCGCTTGTAAGGCGGTATTCTCATGGAAATATTCAAATTCCACCTCGACCTGTTGCTTCTTCAGCGTATTATGGACGAGTAGCAATGTCTGGTTGATCAATTGCTCCAGATTGACTTCCGATGAGTTCAAGGCGGACGGGCGGGCGAAAGAGAGCAGGCCTTGCACGATCTTGTTGATACGCTCCACCTCGGAGATGAGTTCCGTGGCCATCTCCGATTTCACGGGATCGGCCGAGAAATCCTTGCTTAAGTATTGGATCGTGCTACGAATGGCGGTCAGCGGGTTACGGATCTCGTGGGCGGCTCCGGCGGCCAGTTCCCCTAAAGTGGCGAGCCGGTCGGTCCGGTACATCTTCTTGATTCGTTCGGATTGGATCTCATAAAGGGAAGCATGTTCGATGGCGAATGCCGCTTGGTTGAACAAGAGGGAGAGAAGCCCCAGCTCATTCTCGGTAAAACCGGTGCGATCTGTCTTCTTTCCCAGCATAATCACGCCGCTCACCTTATTCATCACTTTGAGCGGGTAAATGAGTTCCGCTTGGAGTTGCTCCAGCTTCTCCCGCTCCTCGGCCGTGAAGTAATCCGCTATATCGGGATTTTGGGAGAGCAGAAGCGAGCGTTCGTTCACGAATAGCCAACTGATCAGTTTATCTTTTCCATTGAAAGAGAGGGAAGAGGATAACGGGCCGTCTTGCGGTTTATACTTTCCCGTATTCTCATCTAATAGAAAAAGATGAATGATCTCTACAGAGCATATCTGTCTGATCTTGGAGATAAAATTATTGATCAGTAGGGACTTATCTGCGATAAGCATCAAGGAGCGGTTGAACTCGGAAAGCATCTTGCTGAGTTCGGGCTGCGGTGTATTTGTGTATCGTTTAAATAAGGATAACATGCTTCTCGGATATTAGGATGGGCAAATGTACTCTTTTTGAGTAAGAATTTACCCATTCCGGGTAAGAATATTACCCATTACCCAAGAGCGGAATGTTTAGTGTTTGTCTATCATATTGCTTATTAGTAGGTTATGTGCTTTGGCACGGCGTTTGTATTCTATAAGGTGAAGAAGAAGGATCTTCGGTATGTTTGGGTAAAAGCTTGCCGATGCTATTTCGTTTCATAGGAGGGAACGATAGTTTCTCCTAAGTGAAACTAAAGTTTTCCTATAGTGAAACTAAAGTTTTCACAGGAAGAAACTAAAGTTTCTCCTAAGTGAAACTCTAGTTTTCCTAGTAAGGAATTTTAAGAAACTGTAGTTTATTGATTGTCAATGCTTAGTAGGTAGTGATTGTGGACTTGATTAGATACGATAAAAAGAATAAGAAGATGAGAAAGAGAGTTGTTATTTTGTTCGCTATGCTTATAGCGATCGTTGCGGAAAGTGTCCATGCACAGTCTTTCCAAGGTAAGTTAGTAGATGATAAAGAGGCGCCTGTTGGTTTCGCCAATGTGGTGTTATTGAATCCGGAAGATTCCGCGTTCGTAAAAGGGACGGTTAGCGAGGAGTCGGGTGAGTTCGTGTTGGAAGGCTTGAAAGAGCAGTGTTATATCTTGCGGGTATCTTATATCGGATATAAGGATATTTGTCTGGAGTGCCCGAAGGCGGGGGATGTGGGAACGATCCGTCTGGAACCGGATGCCATCGCCTTGGGCGAGGCGGTCGTGACCGGTAAACTGCCTACTTACCAACTAAAGGGAAGTAGCTTGGTGACGAACATTCAGGAGACTTTGCTGAGTACGGTCGGTACGGCGAATGACGTGCTCTCGCATATCCCCGGCTTGGAAAGCTCGGACGGGAAATATACCGTGTTCGGCAAGGGAGAGCCTTTGATCTACATTAATAACCGTTTGGTTCGTGATAATTCGGAATTGGAACGCCTAAGCTCGAAGGATATCTCCAAGGTGGAACTGATCCAGAACCCGGGTGCGGAATATGACGCTACGGTGAAGGCGGTATTGAAAATTCGTACGGTTCGGCATGCGGGCGAGGGATTGGGTGTCAATGTCCGGAGTAATGTTTCCCAAAGCCATAAGACGAGTAACACGGATCAATTGAACTTGAACTATCGTAAGAACGGATTGGATTTGTTTGGGATGGTTAACTATTCCTTGTGGCAAGCCCAAACGAGGCAACGGACAAGTAGCTATATTCAAGTGGACACGCTGTGGGAACAGAAAGCGGAAACGACAGTGGACCAGTCTTCCCGTTCGGTATATGGTCAGTTGGGTGCGAATTACGAGGTGAATGAGCATCATTCCTTCGGCGCTACGTATGAAGGAAATAAGGGTTTTAACTCGGGAGGTGATTTCATATCGGATAACACGATGTACGCAAATAAAACGGTATATGATGTATTGCATTACCAAACCCGCATGGAAACGGACGTAAATCAACACAAGGTGAACGCTTATTATGAAGGGAGGTTTAATGATAAACTAACCATTAGTTTTAATGCGGACTGGTTAACCGGATCTTCGGAGAACCGTATGTTTGCCAATGAGAATAGCGAGATGGATGACGATCGCTTGGTAACAACCAGTAACCGGACTCGCAACCGTTTGTATGCCGTTAAATTAGTGATGACTTACCCGATCGCCGTGGGAGAATTGAAATGGGGAGGGGAATACAGTTATGTACATCGTACGGACCGTTTCGACAATCCACAAAGCATCCTGCCCGCTACCGATAGCAAGATACGGGAGCAGAATGCCGCCGCTTTTATCAGTTATGCCTTGACTTGGCAGAAATTAAGCGCTGAGATCGGTTTGCGTTATGAGCATGTTGACTTTGATTATTATGATAAAGGTATTTTCCTTCCGGAACAAAGCCGTCTGTATGATAATGTCTTCCCGAATGTCGCTCTTTCCATGCCGATAGGAAAGACCCAGATGTCGTTAAGTTATACGGCAAAGACAAGTCGCCCTTCGTTTTATCAATTGCGGAGTGACTTGCAGTACGACGATCGTTTCACTTACGAGGGCGGTAATCCGCTATTGAAACCCTCTTTCAATCACGACTTGACTTATCAATTTGGCTATAAATTTATCCAAGCCTCATTGAATTACCAATATATAAAGGATGTTTCGTCGTTTATGATGAAGGCGTACGAGCCGGATCCGGTCATTACGGTCTTCTCCCAAGAAAACTATCCGAAGGCGCAATATTTGAACGCTTCCGTCTCTTTTTCCCCTAAGTTTAATTTCTGGGAACCTTCCCTTTACCTTAGCGTGAGCAAACCTTTCTTTGAGGCTTTTACGATGGGGGAGATGCGATCCTTTAATAAACCTACTTATGGCTTTAGTTTAAACAACTCGTTTCGTTTGCCTAAAGGATGGATATTCTCGTTGGATGGTCGTGTTTCGACAGATGGCGATAGTATGCAAAGTTTAAGTAAGCGAACGGGAGGGGTTTATGTGGGGTTACGTAAGTCGTTCTTGAAAGACGAGGCGTTGACATTGAACTTGCAAGGCTTCGATATTTTCGCTACGCAACGTTATTCTTTCGTGATGTATGCGGCGGACCGCAGTATGACGAAATGGAGTAATCCGGATAGTCGCCAAGTGCGCCTGACCGTTACGTATCGTTTCAACGCCACCCGTAGTAAGTACAAAGGTTCCGGTGCGGCCAATGAGGTTATCAACAGATTATGATTATCTTTGTTTCATGTTAGAAGCGATTGATTTAACGAAACGATATGAGGATGGGCATCTGGCTCTGGATGCCTTGAACCTCCGGATCGAGCCGGGAGAGATCTTCTTTCTTTTGGGGGCCAACGGGGCGGGGAAGAGTACGACCTTGAACCTCTTCCTCGATTTCATCCGTCCCACTTCCGGGCGGGCCTTGGTGAACGGGGTAGAGGTCCGTTCCAATCCGGCGGAGACACGCCGTCATATCGCCTATGTCTCCGAGAACGTCATGCTGTACGGTGACTTTACCGCCCGGGAGAACTTGGACTTCTTCACACGCCTTACCGGGAAACGCTTGGATCGGAGAGACTATTATCAAGCGATGCGTCGTGTCGGCCTGCCGGAAGAAAGCTTCGAGCGTAAGTTGAAGACCTTCTCCAAGGGAATGCGGCAAAAAGTAGAGATCGCCGCCCTCTTGTTGAAAGATGCCGACAATATGGTGATGGATGAGCCTACCTCCGGCCTTGATCCCCGGAGCACCGCCGAGTTGATGCAACTCTTGCACCACCTCCGCTTGGAAGGAAAATCGATACTGATTTGTACCCACGACCTGTTCCGTGCCCGTTCCTTGGCGGATCGAGTAGGGATCATGAAGGATGGGCGTCTGGTCATGGTCCGCTCCCGGGATGAGTTCCTGCGCGATGATCTGGAACGTATCTATCTGGACTATATGCAGGAGGCGGTCTTATGAGAAATATCTGGATATTCGCATGGAAGGAGTTTCGGCTGAACATCCGGTCGGCACGTTTCGCCATAGGCCTGTTGCTTTGCTTGGTTATCGTACCCTTCACGATGATGGTCGGTATAGGCGATTACCAGATACAAAAAGAGGTATGCGAGGCAGAGGCGAGGCAAGCCGAGGAGGAGATAAGTTCCTGCTTGGTATGGTCGAAGGTGCATCCTAAGCTCGTCCGGGAGCCGGAGCCTTTGAGTTTGCTCAGCCGGGGGATCACGAATAACATAGGGTATACCGTTCTTATCACTCTGTGGGAGATCCCGTTCCTGCCGTTTCAATTTAACTGGGCGCAAAACAGCCCGTTCATGAAAGTGTTTCCCCCGTTGGATTTCTCTGCGGTATTGAGTATTATGATTTCGCTCCTCGCTTTGGTCTTTTCTTATGACACGGTGACGAGGGAAAGGGAGGAGGGAACGCTTCGTTTCATCTTCTCCTCGTCCGTGAGCCGGTATAGCTTCTTGTTGGGGAAGTGGCTAGGCGTGGTATTGACCGTTTTGCCGATCTTGCTGGCTTGCTTTTTGCTGGCGCTCGGCTTGGTGGTGTTGGGAGGCGGCATCCGTTTTTCGGGCAGCGAATGGATGGGCGTAGGGTGGATGTTTTTGGCTTCGTTTGTCTATTTGGCTTTCTTTGCCTCGTTCGGTATCTTGGTGTCGTCGCTGACGGCCCGGTCGGTAACCTCAATCGTGCTCTGTATGCTCAGTTGGCTGACATTCCTGTTCGTGATTCCGGCCTTGTCCTCCTACGCTTCCCGGAGCATGGTGGCCTTGCCCTCTTATAAACAGGTGGAGAACAAGAAAGTGGAACTTTTCTGGTCGATGAGAAGTGAGTATGATAAGCGATGGAGGGAGTTACGGGATTCCTTGGGGCTTCAATCCCTGCGGTATTTATTTGATGTAGAGGATGGAGAAGGTACGAAAGATATTCGGGGAGGCTCCCGGTTGGTGCTGGAGCATACCCGCCGGATGGCGGTTGTAGACGCTAATATACGGATAGATCATGCGGAGCGACTCTGGAAGCTGGATGAGGAATACTTGTGTACATTGTCTGCTCAGCGAAAGTGGCAAGATATCTTGAATCTACTCTCTCCATCGGCTACTTATATCCGTTTGATGGCCCGGCTGGGCAATACCGATGCCGATGCGCTCCTGTCTTATATGAGCGATGCACGAAACTATCGCGAACAGTTCATCCGTTACTTGACGGATCGAGACCTATTCTATTCGCCTTCCTACGTGACTCCTTGCCGGGAGGATGAGTTTCTGCCGCAAGAGGAATGGGAGGCTTTCGAACGACAGGCCGAGAAACTTCAGAAGAACGATCCTCCCGCTTTTGAGAGGATCATGAAAGATGCCGAGCAACAGTATGCCGACGCGAACTATTCGCCCGTAGACGTTCGGGATATCCCTCAGTTCAGCCTGCGGGAATTATCCGGTTGGCAGCGGGCGCAGAGAGGTGCGCGGTCTTTAATCCTTTTGTTCATCCTGTTTATCGCGCTTTTAGCGAGTGCTATTTACATTTTTAGAAGATATGATTTACGATAGCTTTCTATTATACCGCCATGAGGTGAGCCGCCTGTCGCGTAGTTTGCGTTTCCGGGTATCGTTCGTGCTTATCGGGCTGCTATTCGCCGGAGGAAGTCGCTTGTTTGTCTCATTCTATACGGAACAGCAGGCTACTTACCGGCAATTGGAGGAAGACGAGGAACGGAGAGACCGGGAGTTGAGCGAAAACTTGACAAACTATGCGAATAGCCTACGGATATTCCGTTACTCTCCCCGCACCGACGGCTTCTTGTATAGCTGTAAAGAGGAGGAAATGGTAAACACCATTCAATATAATGTATGGAACGCGGGAGGCTTGGAGATAGAGCAAGGGATGCTAAACCCTTTACTGGATGCGAAAAGCTCGGTGGACTGGACATTTATCGTCTCGATATTCATTAGCTTTATCGCCCTGTTATTCTCTTATGATTCGATATGTGGAGAGAAACGGGATAAGGTATTAGGTTATTTGTTATCCTATCCCATTTCCCGGAGGAACTATTGGATCAGTAAGATTCTCTCGCATATATCCGTTGTCATGTTATTATTGCTAGGAGGTATATTCGTGGGATTATTAGCCTTAGGTAATATGCTACCGTCCATCTATACGCCCTCTTTAATTTGTAAGATACTCGGATTTATCGGAATCAGCTTTTTGCTGATCTCATTATGTACCTGTTTTGGATTGTTCGCCTCCGTCATGACGAGGCATTCGAGTGTAAGTCTACTCATGTGCGTATCCTTTTGGCTGTTTGGAACCATAATTATCCCGAATAGCGCCACATTCTGGGGCGATGTCCTCTATCCGAGCCCTTTATTACGAGACATCGCTCAAAAAGTAGAGGAAGAGGAAAGCCGGTTGACAAAAGAGGCCCCTCCCGGAAGCATGGCACAAGAGAGAGACGACCCGTTTTATCCCTATCATGAGCGTCGTGCTACTTTATTTATGAAAAAGAAGGAAGTAAGGGAGAAATCCTATCGGGATTACTACGAATGCCTGATCCGTCAGTTCGAGGGAGTCCGCCGACTAACCCTTTTATCCCCAACCGTCCAATACGAACGGGCGATGGAAGCTCTATTAGGAGGAGGCCATCTACGATTCCAGAAAAATTGGCGTGATTTACAGGCCTTCCAACTTACGTTCCTCGCATGGTTCAAGCAAAAAGACGCCGAGGACCCGGAAAGCCCACATTGGTATAATCCTTATGAGGATGTCTCTACCAGCCGAAAGTCGTTTGATATAAAAGAAGCGCCTCGATATCAAGAAAGAAGCGTTCCCTTAGAAGAACGTCTTGCGCTTATCGGCCTGTATGCGCTGACCACGTTTTTCTTTATTGCCTTACTGGGATGGGGAGGGTTTCGCTTATTGGAAAAATACGATGTGCGATGATAGAAATGATAAGTAGATAAGAATGGGCATTGTAGCCACCTTTGAATGGGCATTATAAGAAGGTTACAATGGGCATTCTAATCACCTTATAATGCCCATTGTAATATTGGGTTACGCCTTAGCGCTTTTTTGTGAGAGCTTTTCTAGGAAATATACGATCCCGAAACCTAAGATCATCAATCCGACGGCCTCCCAAACAAACTGATTCGGAGCGATATTCGCCTCAACCAACGGCTTGGTCATGCCATGGCTATCCACATAGGTCTCGATCGTTTCTTTCCAAGGCCATACCTTGTTAAGCGAACCCAACATGAATCCGGCCAATACGGCGATCGTTATATCATGGAATTTACGAAGGGCGAATGACAACACGCGGGAGAACGTCGTGATACCAATAGCCGCACCCGCTATAAACACCAACATAACGGGAACGTTAAACGTCTTGACCGCCTCCATGATATAGAAGTATTTTCCGAGCAACACTAAGATAAAGCTACCCGAGATACCCGGCAAGATCATGGCGCAAATAGCGATAGCCCCACAGAGGAAGATAAAGAGTAAATTACTCGGAGTCTCGGCGGGAGTCGCCACGGTGATATAAAAAGCGATCACCGCCCCGACAACAAAACTCAAGATCGTCTTCCAGTTCCATTGCTTGATATCCTTAGAGACGAACCAAGTGGAGGCCAGCACCAAACCAAAGAAAAAAGACCATACCAAGATCGGATGATACACCAAGAGATACGTAATGATCTTCGCCAGCGAGAATATGCTGATACCAATACCACCCACGATAGAAAGCAAGAAATTAGCGTTGATCCCTTTCCAGAAGGCCGCTATTTTCCCCGTGAATAATTGTTTCAATGTCGTCCCGTTAATACTTTTGATAGAGTCGATCAGTTCCTCGTAGATACCTACGATAAAGGCGATCGTTCCTCCCGACACGCCGGGAACGACATCCGCCGCTCCCATACCCATACCTTTTAATACTAAAAAACCGTAGTCCTTGAGATTTCGTTTGTTAGGCATATTACATTATTAATTGTCTAATTACTGTTATCTTTATTCTTTAAAAACTCTTTTACCAGATCCTCGGGTTGGATATGTTTCTTCTCTTTATCGGAATCGATGGTAAAGTCCGCGAATACTTCTGGTCCCACTTTACGAAGCAAATAAAGAAGATCATCTCCGGATATTTGGCCGATATGCTCCATGAAATTTTCCATATCACGGTTATCCAGATAAGCCATAGCCAAATGGATATGAATCATTGGAGTCTTCGGGTTGATTTGAAGGACTTTCTTGTAATAAGAGATCGCCTTATCTACATCTCCCTTAGAAAGCAAATATTGTCCGGCATGAAGCAGGCTGTTGCATTCTTCTTGAGTTTCCGGATTGATACTTTTCTTATCGATGATCTTGAATATCTTATTCGTAATAGCGATAGCCTCCTCCTTTTTCCCGCTATCAAGCAAGCAAAGCGCTAAAAGAGAAAGGAGACGGACATTGTTCGGATACAATTGCGCCGCCTTGAATAACATGATGGAAGCCTCGTTGTCGCGCTCAGTCTCGGTACAACAACGGATATAATTGATATAATTGGTCGGCCCATCCTCCATATCCGGATCGTTTATGATCGTGGAAAGCAGTTGGTAAGCCTTCTCATATTGCTCCAGCTTCATATAACATTCCGCCATGAGTGGAGAGATACGGCGCATCACCTCCTCATCACCCTCGATTTCTTGATATTCCTCGATCGCCTTCTCATAGCTCTCGTTCATATACAGGCAGTACGCTTTCAATATTTTCAGTTCCGTATCGGAATCATCACATGTCAAGGCGAAGTCGAAAGCCTCGATCGCTTTCTCGTAATCGCCAACCATGGAATGTAGCCTTCCCAGCGTAAACCAATACTCGTATGAGAAAGGATTCTTATCGATTAGCTCATTACATAACTCGATCGCCCGGGGAACGTCTCCTTCCGTCTCGAGGATGTAGCAAAGCTCATTCTTAAGGATCAAGTTATCCGGAAATAAAGCCAAGCCACGGTCCACGAAATCGCGGGCCTCTTTGTTCATGTCTAAATCATTCAGGATGGGGGAGATGTACTCGAAGACTTCCTCCAAATAGTCACAATCCCTAGTGATCAACTCTTCCGTGATCTCCAGAACCTTGGGATATTGGTTGAGCGAGCAATAGCATTCCATTTTTAACATATCCAGATCTTGGTTATCAGTCTCCGCTATATTCTCGAGCAGAGCGAGAGCGCTCTCATAATCCTCGTTATACGCGAATTGCCTGCCTTTCTTGATTTGCAAGGCGGAATTACCGGGATGAAGCTTTAGCCCGAGGGCTAAGACTTCATCAAAGTAAGTATAATCGTTCGAATCTTCAAAGCTGTCCAACATTTCATCGATTTGATCAGCGTCGAAATAAGGCTCCTTACCCTCTTCCTTCGCTGAAAGATAATGTTGTAACAAGCGTGAGATATCGTCTTTTTTCATTTACTATTCTTTATTTATTAATCTTGCTCCACGTGTCTTTTAGCCCTACGGTACGGTTGAATACCAAGTTGTCGGGGGTGGATTCGCTATCTATGTTGAAATAGCCGATACGCTGGAATTGAAGGTAGGAAAGCTTGGGCAAGGTAGCCACGAACTTCTCTACGTAACAGTTTTTCCGGATCTCCAAGGAGTTCGGGTTGATGATTTCCTTCATGGCCTCTAGCGGGGAGCAATTCTTCTCCTCCCGGATAGCGGCCAATTCGTCTCTAGGGTTCTCCACTTTCCAAAGGCGGTCGTATAAGCGTACTTCCGCTTTTTGGCAATGGGCGCAGCTTACCCAGTGCAAGGTACCTTTTACTTTACGGTTAGCGTCCGGCATACCGCTGCGGGTATTCGGATCGTATTCGCAATATACCTCGGTAATCTCACCGTTCTCGTCTTTCTTACAGCCCGTACATTTTACGATATAGGCGTTCTTCAGACGAACTTCCTGTCCCGGTGTCATCCGGAAATATTTCTTGGGAGCGTCTTCCATGAAATCCTCACGTTCCATCCACAACTCACGGCTGAACTCGATCGTATGGCTGCCGGCTTCCGGATCTTCCGGGTTGTTGATGGCTTCCAGCTCCTCGACCTGTCCTTCCGGATAGTTGGTGATAATCAGTTTCACCGGATTGATCACGGCGGATACACGGATGGCGCGGGCATTCAGATCCTCGCGTACGGCGCTTTCCAGCAAGGCGAACTCGTTCAGGGCGTCGTAAGTCGTATAACCGATCTTGTCGATGAACTTACGGATAGACTCCGGAGAGTAACCCCGGCGGCGGAAACCGCAGATGGTCGGCATACGGGGGTCATCCCAGCCGTTTACCAAGTTCTCTTTTACCAATGTAAGCAGGTTACGCTTGCTCATCAGTGTGTAGCTTAGGTTCAATTTGTTGAACTCAGTCTGTCTCGGGCGGTTGTCGTTCAAGTCCTCGCCTTCCTTCAGCCAGTCGATAAACAAATCATACAGAGGACGGTGTACGACAAACTCCAAGGTACACAAGGAATGCGTCACGCCCTCGAAGAAATCGCTCTGTCCGTGGGCGAAGTCGTACATCGGATACGCTTTCCACGTCGTACCCGTACGATGGTGCGGATGGTTAACCACCCGATAGATGATCGGATCGCGGAAGTGCATGTTCGGGTTTGCCATGTCGATCTTCGCGCGGAGTACCATGGCTCCTTCCGCTATCTCGCCCGTGTTCATCTTCTTGAAGAGAGCTAAGCTTTCCTCGATCGGGCGGTCGCGATACGGGCTCTCGATGCCCGGTTGTGTAGGCGTGCCCTTTTGCTGGGCTATTTGTTCGGATGTCTGCTCGTCAATATATGCTTTACCTTCCTCGATGAGGCGGATCGCGAAATCCCACAATTGCTGGAAGTAGTCGGACGCGTAATAAATATTTCCCCACTGATATCCCAGCCATTGGATATCCTCCTTGATCGCCTCCACGTATTCCTCATCCTCCTTCGTCGGGTTCGTGTCGTCGAAACGGAGGTTGCAGATACCGCCATGGCGTTCAGCGATGCCGAAATCTAGGCAAATGGCCTTCGCGTGGCCGATGTGAAGGTATCCGTTGGGCTCGGGCGGGAAACGGGTTTGTACACGTCCTCCGTTCTTGCCTTCCGCTAAATCTTTCTCTACGGCTGCCTCAATGAAATTCAGGTTCTTCTTGCCTTCTTCTTCGTTTGTATTGATATCGCTCATACTTAAAAATTGATAGTTTTTCTTCGAATGGGGCAAAGGTAGCGATTTCTTTTTAAAATAGGCTGATGAGCAGGGCTATATTTAGGACGGTTACCATCGTTCCCAACAGCAAGAGGAGGATGGTCGTAGAGCGGCTGTTCGCATAGGCACCCATGACCTTTTTGCTGGAGGTCAGGTACACTTGCGTGAAGACCGTGATCGGCAATTGCACGCTCAACAACATCTGCGACAGGATCAATCCCTTGAACGGATCGCCGATCAGGAAGATGATGGCCAAGGCGGGGACGAACGATAGCAGGACTCCCAGCTTGGAGTGGAGGTCGGTATGATTGTACGCCTCGCCATAGAATCCGGCGAAGATGGAAGCCCCGGCGATACCGGATGTGATGGTCGAGGAGATACCTGCCAGTAATAGGGCGGCGGCGAAAATCACCCCGGCGTTGTTTCCTACGAGGGGTACCAATAACTGTTGCGCTTGGTCCAGCTCGTCTACGGCGATGTTTTGCTTGAAGAAGGTAGAGGCGGCCAAGATGATCATCGCCGAGTTGATCGCCCAGCCGATCACCATGGACAGGAGCGTGTCGTAGAACTCGTACTTCAGTTGTTTCTTGATGACCGACTCGTCCTCTAGGTTCCATTCGCGGCTCTGTATCACCTCCGAGTGCAGGAACAGGTTGTGAGGCATCACGACGGCTCCCAGTACGCTCATGATGATCAGCATGGAGTTCTCGGGGAAGGTGGGTTTCACCCAGCCTACCACGGCCTGCCCCCAATCTACGTCTACCAACGCCAGCTCGTATAGGAACGAGAGCCCGATAATGGACACGAACGTGATGATCCAGCGTTCGGTCTTACTATATGTATTACTAAATAGCATGGCGAGGCATACGATGGTGACGATCACCGCTCCCGCCTTGATCGGCATACCGAACAGCATCCGGAGGGCGATGGCTCCACCGAGTATCTCGGCGAGGGAGGTGGATACGCTGGCGAGCATGGCCGATCCTAGGATCGGGCGGCTTAGCACGTGCGGCATGTATTTGTTGGTCGCCTCCGAGAGGCAGAGGCCGGTCACGATACCGAGGTGGGCCACGTTGTGCTGGATAATGATCAGCATGACGGACGAGAAGGTGACGACCCACAGGAGGGCGTAGCCGAACTCGGAGCCTGCCGCGAGATTCGTCGCCCAGTTTCCGGGATCGATAAAGCCTACGGTGACAAGTAATCCGGGGCCGATATATTTTAGCAAATCCAATGCCCCGGAGCGGGGGCGGTGGTTGATCTTCAGTTTGTCTAGTAAGTTCATGTTTGTATGGATACTTTTAAATTAAAAAACAGCGTAAAGATACGAATAGTTTTGTTGTTACCTAACGGTGGCCGGAAATACGTTCGTACGGCCGATGGCGGGTATCCGTACGGCTGTCCTCTTGTAGCTGCCCGGCTGTCCGTCCGTATCCGTACGGCTGCAAAGATGTAGCTACTCGGATACAAAGATGTAGCTGCCCGGATACAAAGATGTAGCTACTCGGATACGGATGGGCAGCTGTACGGATACGCGGTCGTATCCGTACGGTCGCGCCCGTGTATCCGGGCTTGTGTGTCCGCGTATCCGCCCGGCCGCGTGTCCGCGTTTATGCGGATACGGTAAACGAGCTACGGGAATGTCAACACGAAGGTAGTCTGCCGCTGGGCCGGGTTGCTTCTCAATGCGATGCTGCCGCCGGACAGGCGCATGATCTGCCGTGAGATGGACAGTCCGATACCGCTTCCGCCTTCTTTCGTGGTGAAGAACGGCACGAATATATGCTCGGCTTCCTCGGGGGGGATGATGGGGCCGTTGTTCGTCACTTCTAGGATAACGGCCTCGTTGGGGTCGCAATACGCCTTGAACAAGATAAGCCCGTTTTCTTGCTCGTGCCCGATCGCTTGCATGGCGTTCTTCAAGAGGTTCAAGACTACTTGCGTGATCAGGTTCTCGTCGGCGTAGACGATCAAGTCCTCCGGTTCCACGTCGATACGGATGGTTATGTTCGGGTAGTTATTGTGATGGCGGGCCAACTGCGTGAGCCGTTCGGCGAACTTATTGACGTAGAATAAAGAGGGCTGAGGCGTCGGTATATGCGTAAACTTACGGTACGACTCGACGAACGCGATCAGGCTTTTCCCGGTAGAGCTGATTACCTCCAAGCCGCCCCGTATCTCCTCGTCGACATTCTGGTGGAGGGAAAGCAAGGTGTCGCTCAAGGAGGTGATAGGGGTGACGGAGTTCATGATCTCATGGGTCAAGACCCGTGTCAGCCGTATCCATGACTCGATCTCCTTATCGTCCAGCTCGCTGTTGATATCATTGATCGCGATGATGCGGACGTGTTTCTCTTGGAGCGTCATCTCGGAGACACGGACCGAGAGATGTACCGTGCCCCGCTCGTTGATAAAGGAGATCTGATGTTTCTCGCCGGGACGAACGTCGCTGATGAGGCGCTCTAGATTCTCGTCGATACGTCCGAGCTGGCGGGCATGGGTAAAGACCGTCAATCCCAGCAGTCGCAAGGCCTCGTTGTTGGTCTGGAAAATATTGCCCTTATCATCTTCTACGATGATACCCGTATTCACTTGGTTCATGATCAACTCGTAATATTTCTCTTTCTGGATCGCTTCGGCTTTCGCTTGAAAAAGTATCTGGGTGATGCGGTTTAAGGAGTCGCTAACCAGCTTGTCGTTGGAGGAGCGCCCCCGGGTAGCGTATTTGAAAGCGTAATCGCTATTGTCGATCGCGTCGAACATGAAGGCTACCTTTTGTGCGTTCCGCTTGAACAAAAGGCTGATGCCCCGCAAGGCAGCCAGCCATCCGATGCCTAAGAACAGGAACCATCCCCATTCTTCCGCCAAGGCCTGGTAGGTGAGTGCCGCCGTCAGCCCGATAGCGAGGGCGAGGCGGAAGGTGAGGCTGTAATAAATGCCTTTAAAGTTCATACCGCTTGATCTTATTGTAAAGCGTTTGCCGTGAGATTCCCAACTGGTTCGCCACGAGCGAGAGATTGCCGCCGAATTTATCCATGGCGGCCTTGATCATAGTATACTCCATTTCCTCGAGCGTAGTGATGTCATTCTTGACGGGCGCCTCCCGCTTACGAGGGAAATCGAAATTGCTACCATCTAAAGTATCACCGTCGGCGATGATAATCGCTTTCTCTACGGTATGTTCCAGTTCGCGGATATTACCCAGCCAAGGTTGGGCTTTCAGCTTTTCCTTGGCGTCGTCGGTGAGGGCCATGGGCTTTTTACCGTAGATGTTGGTATATTTCGTGATGAATATCTCGGTAAGCGGTACGATATCCTCCGGCCGCTCCCTCAAGGGCGGGATCTCTACGTGTATCGTATTGATACGATACAGCAAGTCCTCGCGGAATTGCTCTTTCTGTACCATCTCCTGCAAGTCCCGGTTCGTGGCGCAGATCAGGCGGATATTGATGGGGATCGGGGTATTGCTGCCTACCCGTACGATGCTACGGCGTTGCAAGGCGGTCAATAATTTGGCTTGCAAATGATAAGACAGGTTCCCGATCTCGTCGAGGAACAAGCTTCCGTTGTTCGCTACCTCGAACTTACCGGGGCGATCCGTCCGGGCGTCGGTGAAGGCCCCTTTTACGTGTCCGAATAGCTCGCTCTCGAACAGCGTCTCCGTGATCGCGCCCATATCCACCGATACCATGGCCTCATCCTTGCGGGGGGATAGCAGGTGTATTTCCCGGGCCAGCATTTCCTTACCGGTTCCGTTCTCTCCCGTGATTAATAGATTGGCGTCTGTCTTGGCTACTTTCTCTATCAGCATCCGTAGTTGCTGCATGGCGTTGCTGTCTCCCCAGAACATACCGCTTTCCTTGGATACCAACTGCTTGTTGCCGACACCGCCTTTATGATTGGCCGAGCGGATTTGGTAAGCGGCTTGCAAGGTTTCCAATAATTTAGCGTTGTCCCAAGGCTTTACCACGAAATCGGTGGCTCCTTCCTTGATTCCTCGTACCGCCAGATCGATGTCGGCGTAAGCGGTAAAGAGAACGACTTGTATCGAGGGATAAGCCTTCTTGATCTCGGAGAGCCAAAACAGCCCCTCGTTGCCGCTGTTTATACCGGCGCTGAAATTCATGTCGAGCAATACGACATCCACGTTCTCGTCGTGCAGCGTGTTTTTTATCTTGTTCGGGGTAGAGATGGTGATAACCTTCTCGAAGCAAGTTCCTAACAGCATTTGTACGGCGGTCAGGATACCTTTATTATCATCCACAACTAGTATAGTGCCTTGTTTTGTCATGTCATGTCCATTTATACGGGCAAAGATACTCGATCTGGTCGATACTTCCTAAACCAGATGCGATTTTACCTGCATTTTCGCCCGGTATCCCAGCAGGCATACGGAGCATAAGAAGCCTAATGGGTAAGCCATCCAAATCCCGGCGATACCCCAATGGAACGTGAATCCCAATAGATATCCGGCAGGTATGGCTATGATGAAATAAGCGAGAAACGAGATCCACATAATCGCTTTCACGTCGGCTAGCCCTCGTAAGGAGTTCGCTAAAATGATTTGTGCGCTGTCTCCTATTTGATAGAGCATCAATATGGGGAGTAGTGTCTTCACGATTGCGTTGACATGAAGATTATCCGTAAATATCAATCCAAGCCCGGATTGGGTCATGAATAAGGTGGTGCAGACAATACAAACGACAATAAGCCCCAGATGAAGCCCGGCAATGGTGATCTTACGCACCATATACCAGTCGTTCGCCCCTTTATAATAACTGGTACGAATCGCTACGGCGGCTCCAAGACCTAAATAGATGGTAAAACTGATCGTTGATATGGTAATGGCTATTTGATGGGCGGCAAGCTCAAGGCTACCCAGCCAACCCACCATGATGGCGGTGACGCAGAATGTTCCCGCTTCCAAGCCTTGTTGCAAACTGATCGGCCAGCCTATGGAATTCAGCCTTCTCCAACTCTGCTTATTGATACGAATATGGGTGAAACCTTTCCGGTAAGGCTTATAGTCGGTTCGCAGCATGAATACGGCGATGAAAAGCAATAGCATGATGATACGCGAGATAAAGGTGCTTATACCTGCCCCGAGCAGTCCGAGTTCCGGCATTCCGCATTTTCCGTAAATGAGGATATAGTTGCCGATGATATTCAGCAGATTCCCTGTCAATAGGATCCACATGGATATGGATGGGTTGGCGATACCTTCCACGAATTGACGGAATGAATTATAAAGCATTACGAATAGGATCGAGACTAATGAGACCGCGAAATAAGGTCTTATCAATGGCAAGAGTTCTTCGGGTTGGCCTAAAGAGTCTAGGTTTAGGTAAATCCCCAGTAAGACGGCTATCAATAATAAGGTGGTAGTCATATTGGCAACCAGACTGTTTTTGAGCCAGCCTCCGATCACGATCTTTTTATTCATCGCTAAATTCTGTCCGATCAGCGGGGTAAGATTATAGGAGAATCCGGTTCCCATTATGATAAATGCGTTTATTACATTATTGACGAACGATGCCGCCGCTAGTTCCTCCGTACTGTGCTGTCCCACCATGATGGTGTCTGCCAATCCGGTGATGATAGCCCCCAATTGTCCAATGATGATAGGTACCCCTAGCATTACTAAGGATTTATAATATAGTTTGTAACCCGCTATTCTATTGTACATATGTATTGTTCTGTTATTAATGATGGTGTAAAAATCCTTGATCGTATATGCCGGATATACGATAGAGTTGTTCTAAATGAAAATGTAAAGATAAATTAGAAGGAATAGGGTGCGGATACAGTAGAACCTCTCGTAGTCCAATGGACGAACAAGATGCTTTTAGTCGTAAAAAAATAATATTCGAATTTACAGCTCATACCTCTTCTTAGATTTAGCGGCGCAAAATTACGTAAAATCACTGGAATCCGCAAACCTTCAAAATTACCTTTGTTTTTGGGATCGTACTTTTTTATATCTTTACGGTTATAAGATAAATGAATGATTATGGATCAGTTCGTAGAACAATTAAGGCAGGTGTCTCCTTTATCAGATGAGATCGTGGGGCAGCTGTTGGAAGAAATGAAAGAGGTTTCTTTTGCTAAGGGAGAATTATCGATCCGGGAGGGAGAAAGAGATCCGTTTGTTTGGTTCGTGAAAACCGGATTGGTCCGGGCTTTCGTGGAGCGTGAGGGGAAAGATATCTCGTTATGGTTCGCCTCAGATAGCGAGGTGATCAATTTTGTTTATCGGGATATCTCCGCCTATAATGTTCAAATGGTGGAGAATACGACATTATTGAGAATACCGAAAACGAAATTGGATTACCTATGCCGGAGCTCCCTTGAGTTGGCCAATTGGGGATTGAAAATACAAGATTACTATCTTCGGGAATATGAGAACTATTTTATAAACGATAGCTGGATGGAAGCTCGTGAACAATATGAGTCATTGCTGAAAACCCGTCCGGACTTGATCTTGAAACTACCCTTGAAACATATCGCCTCCTATTTACAGATAACCCCACAGTCATTGAGCCGTATCCGTGCTTCCGTAAAAAAATAGGGAAAAGTCATTATTTATCATAGGGTAATTTTTCTTGTTTTCAATAGCCATACCTTCGCGTCGTTAAAAACGTGAAGTGGATAATATGAAAATGAGTGGAGAAAAGGCGATCCATCGCCAAGAATTGGAGCGTGGTTTACTAACCCAAAAGATTTCAAGACTATTTCTGAAATATACGATACCGGGAGTAGCCGGCCTATTATTCCTCGGGATTCAGTCGGTGATCGATGGTGTGATATTAGGGCGGTTTGTCGGGGCGAACGCTTTAGCCAGCGTGAATCTGATCTTACCTTGCTATAGTTTGATGACGGCTTTGTCTATCGTGATAGGAGTAGGGTGTCAGACCTTGATCGGTATAAACCTCGGACGTTCGGATCGGCAAGAGGCGAATAACGCTATAACTACCTCGTTCTTGTTTCTTGGAGGAATATCCGTTTTGATTAGCGGGTTGATTTATATATTCGCCGGAGATATCGCCCGTATGTTAGGTGCGAATGACGTATTGGTTACGGGAGCCGTGGACTATATTCGTTCCCTTGTCCCGTTTTTCCCTTTATTATCATTGATGTTCTTAGGAGATTATATGATTAAGGCGATGGGGCATCCGCTTTATGCCATGATCGTAATGGGAAGTACGGTGTTGATTAATATCGGTCTGGATCTTTTGTTTATCCCGGTAATGGGTTTAGGGATTAAGGGGGCGGGATTGGCTACAGGCTTGGCCTTTACCTTGGGAGCGCTGTTCAATATTCCCCGGATGTTCCAGCGAGGGCAAGTCGTAGCGGTACAAAGAGGACGTTTCCGTTGGCCTTTGGTCTGGAATGCGTTATACAATGGCTCTTCGGAAGGAATATCCGAGCTATCAGCTGGAATCACGATTTTTTTGTTCAATATAACGATGATGCGATATTTAGGAGAGGATGGAGTCGCCGCCTTTACGGCGATTAACTATATCCTGTTTATCGCCACCACGGTATTCTTAGGGATATCCGATGGAATTATACCGATTATCAGTTATAATTTCGGGGCGGGAAGATTGGACCGGATCGAGAAAGTGCTGAGATTAGCAGGGCGTGTTAATTTTATGATAGGTATAACGTTATTCGCCATCTTATTCTTTTTCGGGCAACAGATCACGTCCTTTTTCTTTAAGGGAGGAGAGGCTTTGGACGCTTTGGCGATCGCTAATTACGGCATAACGATTTATTGCTTCACCTTCTTGATGAGTGGGCTGAATATATTGGCCTCCAGTTATTTCACGGCTATCGGCAACGCTAAGCTGTCGGTTGTTATCTCTATGCTGCGTAGCTTGGTATTCGTAACCTTTGGTATTATCGTTTATCCTTCTTTATTCGGCATCCAAAGTATTTGGTATAATGTACCGGTGGCGGAGTTGTGTACGTTATTTATCTCCTTTATGTTGGTAAGGAGAGAACTTTTAAAAGAGGCTATCTCTTAATTAAATATTTTTTAGACTCATTCCTTGTTCTAGCTCTAATTAGTGATAATGTAAAACTAAAACAAGGGAAGCGTCTAAAAAATTTAATTGTTCAGAGTAAGTAGACTTTGTAACTGATTTACTCCAACACTATCATTAAATGATAAGAGGATATTTATATAATTCTTTAGTATTTCTTCAGGCTTTGTGCTGTCTGGATTTGAAATTCTGTAGATAAAATTCAAATTCATTGAAGTAGTTCTCTTTTTCAGATTACTCTAGAGTTTTGTGAAGTTTATTCATCTCTCGTCATTTCATCGATAATATTCCCAAATCTTTGTAATAGGCGTTCCGCTAAGCTTGGTTTATAGGGTGAGGCTATGGGGCTATCTATAGTGGAATCGATAGGTTCCGAAGCTTCTTTGGACTCCTTCGATTCTTCTTGAGGAGACTGTATAGTAGGCTTGCTGATACGTGGGGGCTCTTGTTTCTTCCTTTTGCCGTAAAGCCTATCGATCATCTCGCCATATTTCTGTTCTTTGTTTTCCTCCGGAACAGAGTTGACTCTTTCCTCAGTTTCAAAGCCTGTGGCGATAATTGTAAACTTTACGTCCGTATCAAGCGAGTTATCATCATACAATCCCCATATTACTTCTATATTCGGATTCAATTCTTCCATAAAAGCGTCCAACTCATCAAATTCTTCAATCAATAAGGAGTGTTCCTCGCTTGTGTAAATGATGAACAAGATCTTTTTTGCGTTCTCAATGTTGCTATTGCTCAATAAAGGAGAATGCAAAGCGTTTATGATAGCCTTTTGTAACCTCTTTTCTCCATTAGCCCTGCCGATAGCCATAAGAGCGTTTCCTCCGTTTTTCATGACCGTTTCCACATCACAAAAGTCACAAGATATGGTTCCGACAATCGTGATGATCTCAGCGATACCTTTCGTAGCGGTGGTTAAGATATCATCCGCTTTGGCGAAAGCGTCTTTTGCGGTGGTGATACCATCTGTGTAAATATCTCTTAGACGTTCGTTGTTGATAATCAATAGGGAATCTACGTTCTTCCGCATTTCGGATACCCCTTCCAGTGCTTTAATTATCTGAGGGCGTTTCTCAAAATAGAATGGGATAGTCACGATACCGATCGTAAGCAGTCCCATATCTTTGGCGAGCTTAGCGATGATAGGAGCGGCTCCGGTGCCTGTTCCTCCTCCCATTCCGGCGGTAATGAATACCATTTTAGTATTATCGTTAAATAATAGTTTGATATCATCCGTATTCTCTTGTGCGGCTATTTTAGCCCGTTCCGGATTACCTCCGGCTCCCAATCCGGTTTTTCCTAGTTGGACTTTTACCGGAATATCCGATTTCCAAAGTGCTTGACTATCCGTATTACAAATAGCGAAAGACACGTCTTTGATACCTTGTTTATACATATTGTGTACGGCGTTTCCGCCACCTCCGCCCACACCGATTACCTTAATGATATTCTTGGTTTTATCCGTAGGCAGGATGAAGTCGATGATAGAGTCGTCCATGTGTTTTTATTTTAAGTTGTTATATGATTTATCCATTTATAGATTTGTTTTAAAGAAAGGAACAGATATGGAATGCTGAACATTAGGGTGAAGAATATGATATGATCAGCTATATCATATAGTCCATCTATTTCTGGATATAATTTATATTCTGCCGAGCTGTATTCTTCATCGGTATAATATACGAATAGTCGAAAAATATATGTGTCATATACAAAGGGATATATTATATAAGCTATTGAATGTTGAACTAAAAAGTGGAGCATATAGTATATGCTATGAGAGGTTGTTATTTTTTCTCGTATTTTATCTTTCCATATTATATATGTATATACAATAAAGATTATGAAAATTGGTATAAAAGCAAGAAATAAAAAAGGCATACTAAGCTCTATTAAATAAGGTGTTGTGACAAAAGAACTTAGTAACCAAGTGCAAAATAAGGCAAATCCTTTGTGCGAAGTACAATATTGGGAAATCTTTTTTAAACAGAGATTTAGTTTGCAAGATCGCCATCTAAAGCAAAAAAATCCCATTGTGATCTGTATAAATAGAATAACCTTAAATACACCTACTATATTTATTCTCTCTTGCAACCATCTGTCCATCATGCCTGCGTGTGCGTAAAGAACGCATGGAAGTAAAGCCATGAGTAATATATTGTGTAGATGGGTAAATAGTTTATATTTCATATTGATGTGTTGTTTCCTAGTGTTTATCAGTAAGCCGTTTGTTACCACCAAAACGACCAAATCAATAAGCCCAAAGCGATGGATTCTAAAGGTCCCGGATGTGCGATACACATCAATGGCCAGATGGGAGAACCTGTTAAGAAAGCGACGATGATGTAAATGATAAAAGGGTAAAGCATGATAAAATGAGATTAATTTGTTATTTATTCGGTTTATAATTATTCACGATGTAGTTATCTATAAGTTGTTCTTTATCTGATAAATCTTGTACTTCTTGTAAGTGCTTACGCTTATATTTATCAAGGAGTTTCTTGAAGGCAGGAAGCTTACGGATGTTATTCAAGTCATTGTCTCGCTCAATATGGGCGAAGCGCCTGAACCCTTTTTCGAATGCCAGTCTTAGGTAGTCAATGGCTTGTTCCTTTTCTCCTATGACAGAATAAAGACAAGCGGCATCATAATAGTTGCCTTTATCTGTGCTTTTTTCTAGGACTTTATTCATCCATTCTTTAGCCTCGGTTATTTGTCCTAAATATAAGTAGGCGTATTGAGCGGAAGAATTATCGTTAGGTACCGTATCCAACTCGATTGTTTTCTTGAAATCAGCGACAGCTGCGTCTTTGTTATTTTTCTTCCAATATAAGATACCCCTGTTCATGTATGCGTACGCATATGCAGGCTCTAAGACTATAGACATTGTATAATCTTCGATAGCTCCATCCATATCTCCTGTATTATCTTTGAACCATCCTCTGCGATAATAGCCGGAATAATGATCCGGTTCGTTTGATATATACCTGTCTAAATCAGCGATCGCTTCTTTAGTCATACCGGCATTATATTCTATATTCGCTTTTTGCATGAGATAGTAGTTATAGGTAGAATCCAGTTGGATGGCTTGGTTTATATATGCCAAAGCCTGTTTATAATCTCCGGCTTCATTTAAGCAATCGGCGATTCGTTCGCATATAACATCACTTATCTCTTTTGATAAACTTGTTTTGTAATATTTTATGGCAATAGGGTATTGACCGGATCTTTCATGGATGATTCCTAGGCAATAAGGCCAATAATAATCATTCGGATGTTTGTTTATTTGTACTTTGAGTTTAGCGGTGACGATTGTTTGTGCGGAATCCGCTAAGTCTTGCAGCAAATAGAACGCCTTTTTATCCCTATCTATATCCAATGCCGTGATCACGTCATCCATCGCTTCGTTATATTTTTTCAAAAACATATAACTTTCGGCCCGAAAAGAATATCCCTGCGCATAGTCTGGGGCTAATTTAATGACATAATTGAATTGGCTAATGGCCTCTTCGTATTTTTCCTGCTTTTTAGCGTTTCTTCCTAGTCCCATATATCCCATTGTTCTTCCCGGATCTAGTGCGATTATTCGCTGGTAATCTTTGTCTGAGAGATTATATTTTTTCTCTGTAAAATAGAACTCAGCTCGTTTTTCATAACCGCCAGCTGCATTGGGTAATATTTCTATGGTAGAGGAATAGTCTGCCAGTGCTTTCTCTTTTTCTTCCAAAGCTAAAAAGACATCACCCCTGGTACTGAAAGCCAAGGCTCTGAATACAGAATCCTCTTTGGGGATATACCTGATTGATGAGTTCGCAGCTGTCAAAGCTTTTCCATACTCTTCTAAATAGTTCCTGATGACAGCGAGCCATACGAAGGCATATCCGTTATCTTTATGTTCCTGTAGTTCTTTGTTTAGAAACTCCAGTGCTTTTTCCAGATCATTATTTTGCAAAGCCTCGACTCCTTGTTTGTAATTGTAAGATTCGGGACGCTGAATTTCTTGTGCATTTGTACTGCATACAAGAAAGGATAAGAAGATGAGAATTGATAGAAACTGTTTCATTTATAAATTGCATTTATTTTTGCATAAAGCTTGATTCCTCATTGCAAATCTAAAACCTGCCAGTCTATATCCTTTCGGACGAAATACAATGCCTTCCTCAAAAGAACGGTATTGTAGAAATTTGTACTCTAGAGCAACGCCATCACCTTCATTGTCTACTTCTAAAACGACCGCATCTTCTTGGGTATATCCCCATCCGCCACTGATGGGCCATTCATGTCTAGGATAATCCTCTGAAAGAATCTGCCGTGCAGATTCTCTTGTCTGAAGTTTCTGGATGCCGTTACTGTTTGGGTACTCTAGACTATCCCAACAGGTTTTCTGGGGATTATGCGCATTCTCTTCTTTCTTTTTATTCCAGCCAAATAGGTTTTTTATTATCATACTATTATAATGTTTGTTTTTATGATTAATAGAAATTAGGACTGAAAGGTAAACTTTCGGAGTCTCTAAAATTAGAAAAGAGAACCTTTAACGACACTCTCTGACACTTTTTGCAAATCAAGTAATTCCTTTTAGATATTTATTAGTTTTATATAGAGTTAAGAAATGGAACTGTTGAAAATCAATGATGTAAGTTCTTATCTCATATGTTTTTTATTGTTGAAAACCTGATTTTTTATCTTTTATCTTGATGAAATAAAGTTCTGTAAGTGTGTTTTTACATAAACTTATTTCCTCTGCGGAAAGAATATGTTTAGTACTTTCGATACCTAACTTGTTTCTATTATTAAGAATAGTTTGTAACCTGAATGGATTTACCGATAATAATCTTCCCACTTCTTCAATGCTTTTATTGAAATATGTTTTAGGATCATACTTGGGGGTGATGCTTTTTTTTGATTTGCTTGTTGCCTTTTTTTGTTTGTTTTTCTTTTTAGGCTGTATTTTTATATCTGTTTTTTGGCAATTTTCTTCTTTTAAAAGTTTTGATATTAAGGATTTAAAATCAAAATGTTCTTCTAAAATATGAAAAATGTTATTTAGAGATGTGTTATTAGTGTTGTATTTTTCTTTTGCTGTTGTCCTTTGTATATTATTTTCTAAATCTTTAGACCATTCTTGAATATTAGTATGCTTTATTTCGTTCTTGAAATAATGCCGATATTTTATGGGTATCAAATGCTCGTCATGAAATCGCTCTATCCCATATTTGTCTTTCATATTTATTAAATGCTGTAATTCCTCTTTTTCTTCTTTGCTATAATCTCTGTTGATATAAGGCTCTGCAAAATCTTGTCTGTAGATATAACAACATAGATTTATATATCTACAAGGGAAGTAGTATAAATAAGTTGCAGAATATGGACGTTCTGATTCTACAATACCGATGTATGTGTCATCATGTTTTAGTACATAAAATTTTACGATATATTCTTGGATCCTATTGTTTTGATAGAAGCGTTCTATCCAGATTTGATTGAATTTTTTCTGAAGTTCAGGATGAGCTTCGATGTATTGTATATATGGATTGTTGTTGTTCATGTTTATGGATATTAAGTTTTATAGATCTTATTTTTTCTGAGATTTATTTTGTTTTTTACAAAATTGTTATTTTTAAATCAATATGCATAATTGAAGATATTATATGAAGTAGTTTGGCTTTATCTTTAGTTGTGTTTGGTATAGTTAACCATTGCTCTATTCCTACTTGTATTTGTCCTTTGTATAATTTATTTCTAGTTATTAAAGATTTCTCATTTATGTTTAATCCTTTACGTTGTAGTTTATCTATTCCAATTTTCCAAATAGATTGAATGAATGTATCTATAGGATTGTCGCCTGCAATGAATTCATCATCAGGAAAGTGAACTAGCAAGCTACTTTTTGATTTTTTTTGTTTTTCTGTGGTACTTTTATTGGTGATTTGAAGATCAGTCCCAATTTCTATTTTTAGATTGAGCTTCAATATCTCATTAATAGAACGTAGTTGTAGGTACTTTTGTTGGGTGTCACTTTGTATATTGACATACCACCCATCGGTGATATGTCTCATATACCCTTTATATTTTGGATGTTCTGTTTTAGAGATCAGAGGTAAATGTCCCACTTCAAGTTTGATCTCAGGAAACCTTTCAACTCCAATTAGTTTGAGAACTTCAATGTAAGTGGTTGTCGCATTGTTATAACAGATAGAGTTTCCATCTGGAAAGTTTACCCGTAATATCTGCTTAGGCTTTCGTAAAGTGATAGTCTGTGGGATATCTTGTTTCATATTCAATATGATTTTATTTGTCAAATCCTGCTTCTCGTGCTTTTTCAATGATTCTAATAGCTTCTTGGGCTATATCTAGCTTCTCAATTAGTTTGCTACGTCCTCGCATTTGGCCTCGGTTAAAAGCCTGTTTACGTTCAAGTGGAGTTAGTAAATTATTGGACTTGGCCCATTCTGCTAGAGTGAACCAAAACTCAGGGCTGAAACTATTTGCTTTTTCAATGAGTTCAGCTTGTGCTGGATTTCTAAAAGGAGGAACTTCAGGTTCATCGGTTTGTAACAAATGATTTGGAATTTTTTCAATGTGCTCAAGTTCCTTTTTGAGCTTATTCCAGCATTCTGTATCTTTAGCCCAGTCTCCAGAGTTTTTTAATCCCTCTGTTAATATATTCCATACTGGATCAATTAATTCTGTTATTTTATTATGTATTTCTTCTTGTATTTTCTGATTGTTCCAAATGTATAATAAGTCTAATTTGGTGCCAGAAAGAAATGAAATAGAAGAAAGTATATAAGCGTTCATTTTAGACTTGTGACCACCTAAATTGCGAGATTTGACACATTCATCAATTTCATTGAAGAGAATACATTTAGCGATCAGTTCTTTGTAATATAGAGATGAAATGGTTGGCTTTTCTTTACTGATTTCTGAGATAAATAGTTCGTAATTCTTTTCTGCTCCTTTACATACATTGGAAGGGCATTGGTTCCATGCTACTTCGTATTTAGCTAAATCTGTTTTAGTAATTTTTTGGTGCTTAGGGTATTCTATACGAAATCTTTTTTCGTCATAACCATTTAGTTGTGCCAATTGGTCAAAATACTGGCCCCTTGTTCGTTCAAAATACCATTTATGTATAGGGGTATTGGTGCCATTAGGAACCCACTCCTTCCGGCTGAAATTTTCGAGATCAGTTAGATATTTCTCATTTGCGGAATAATCTGAATTACGGATGCTTGTTTGGCTATTGGCATAGGTGGAGATTTTTTTTACAATTTCATCTTCATTCTCTTTTGAGTTAATAACGCTAACTTTCATGGGAACAAATACTTTCGTTAAGTCACTTTCACTTAATGTGGCGGCTAGAGATGCCGTAGTTTGTCCTCCATTGACAATTTGCCAGTTATAAAGATGTGTGATGAATAGGCTTCGACCTTCTTGTTTAATTGTGATCTCACTGGCTGTGGTAGAGATACCATTGTTATAGGAAAAGAACATTTCAGGTTCTTTTTGTATGGTACGACGAATGCCTTTGTTGACTTTTCCTTTAAACTGCAGAAATGTGCGAACATTCTTCTCTAGTAGTGTTTGTTGATATCGTTTATATATTTTAGCAAGTATATCACCCGGTATAATGGCTAAGTAAGCATCAACAAAAGGACTCCCTTCTTCATTCATCTTTAAACATGGAATTTTAGTATTGTAGTTGATTTGGAAGTCTATTTCTATTTTTTCCTTGCCTCTACGAAGATTATCTTGCTGATATATACGTTGCATATCCCATACGTTGAATTCAATGGTAATACCCCATTCTTCTTGTTCAACAGTAGGCAAAGCAAAGACTGGATCTGTCAGTCCATCTGTAATCACATAGAGTCGTAGTTGTGAGATTTGACCTACTGTACTTTTTATTAAGGTAATAACTTCTGATATTTCTTCTGTAATGGATATGTTTTTACCTCGAAGTAAGGAATCATTTATTGCTTCGCGATAGAAAGACTGTAAATAGTTAAATCCACCTTCTATTTTACCATTGTTGATTTTTCCTATTAAAGTATCTGCTTTGATTAGATAAAAAAGATCGAGAGATTCTGCTTCATCATTGAAATCGTATGCGGTAATGCGGCTACGAGTCTTTTGAAAATAACATAATTCGGGAGCATTAACCTCTCCACTGTCCGTTATATATTCGAGAATTGCAGAGGCTAATTCAAGATCATAATCCTTTTCAACTATTTCTGCGGATGTCTTTACGGAATCAATAAAATCTTGTGCAAACTCTTTTATATTCATGGTATTTATTGTTATGTGATTGGACTTTATGTGAAAATGCTTTATTTTTATTCATATATAACCTCAAAAGGCCAAGAATAATGTGAATAAATAAAAGGCGTACCTCCTTCCTTGTCTGTGATTTTTGCTTTAATTCTAAATTTAGTTCCTACTGGATAATCTGTTTTCATTGATTTTGGACATTCAACAAATAGATCAGGTGTAAATGGGTATTGATTTGGTATGGGGCAAACATGAATGTCTCCATGTTGTACCCCATTATTGCACTTTACGCTTTGGACGATTATGTAACTATATTTGCTGTTCATGATTATCTCGTCAGTTTCTATCGTACTAGATATATTCAACATTCGGAACAACTTCTATATCTTCAGGCTTGATAAGAGTTCTCTGCTTATTATCTAGTAAAGACATTAGGCATCTTATTGGGTCTTTTGCTTGGTCTGTAGGGATACCCCATACACATCTGACAGTTAGTATGTCTGATAGGAGCTTTGCGGAGTCTTCATCATATCCTTCCGCTTTTAACTTATCAATAACGTTATTCGTAAGATAACTACAGGCATAGCTCATGACATAGCCTTTGGGGAGTTTTATGTCACTAACATAGATCATCATGTTTGTTGGTTTATGTAAAAAATGGAAATATTTAGTGTTTTCATCAGGCTTGATCTCTCCTGTTAAATTGTCATATGGGGATGTGAGATCATTCAGTTTACTTATAATGTCATCTAAATCCTCTATGATTTCATCTAAACAAACAATATTTTCTTGTATATTGTCCTCTTCTTCTTTTGCTTTAGCCAATGTTAATAGGTTATAGGCTTCATGCATAAGAGATTCTACTCTTTCGATTTGTCCTTTACTAAAATTGTTCATGATCTAATTGATTTTAAAGGTGTTTATATTATTTGTCCGTAATGTTTATACACAAAGAAAGGCGTGATAACCGCCTTGCCAGATTCACAGGTATCGCCAAACACCTTCCCCTACAACAAGTCAGCTCACGCCTATACGTCATGTATATAGAACATGAACGTCAACTTATTCTCTTGTAGGGAAATTCTTAAAATTGGCGATTTTGTGAAATCCACAAGTATAAGCTTACGCTTTATCTAATATGTTATTATGTCTTTCTTTTTCTGTTATTTATTCATTCGCAATTCGATTTGTTATTTTCGCAAATGTAGTAATTGTTTTATTGACTATCAACTTTTGCGAAAGGTATTCTAAGTAACCTGACTTAGATTGTACCTTATTTGAAAAATACCGCTTCGCTTCAGTCTCCTTGTAACGGTCTGTCCGAATTTGGCGATTGGGTGAATCCGAGGAGGCTTTGAGGAGCGGCTGTTTCTTGTCTATGAATAAGAATGCTGTACGAAAGGTAAACAATTGTGGTGGTTTTTTTCAAGAATGAATTAGGCGTACGGCGATGTTAGTATCTTAGCTTCATAGACCGATGTACCTAAGATACTGAAAATTCCTACATAGGGGCTTACATACGCAGTTTTATAACACCAACTAAAGATGGTGTCTCTATTGGGAAATGTTTTTCTTCGATTCTTGCGCAAGCCGCCTTATACGTTGGCAAATTCATTTCCGTGGAGAATATATACTTACTTTGCCAATGAAGTATATATTACTTTGCCAACGAAGTACTACTTCTCTGGCCGAGTAAGTGCTACTTCTTTTTTGGAGGCTATTAATGAAACTCATAGTTTTCACACGTCCTCCTATGCTTGAACTGCCCCGTTTGCTTGTCTAAGACGTAGTGATCCGAGATTTGGCTCTAATTTATCGTCTGTTATCAGAATAATGAGAACGATACCGCCCCTCTCTGTCACTCCGTAGTGGTCTATCCGAAATTTGGCGATTTGGTGAATCTGGAATGACGTTGAGGAAGCGGTATAATTTTCTTCGAGAAAGATAAGGAAAGTTAATGAGAAAACATGTGCTTTGCGGTTTTATTCTTCCTTGTTCTCTTCTTCCTCGAACGCTTCCTCGAACAGCGTTGCGTAGTGAGAGTGGAGGGCTTCGGCGGACAAAGAATAACAGCGTAGACCTTCCTTTTTCTTCATTTGTGCTAGCCGGGAAAAGAAGTTCATCCGGGTATTTGCGTCTTTCCGCATACATGCGTTGATGCCTTTCTCGCTGTATGCGAAATCGCGGGTGTTATGGATGGCCATTTCCATGGCTACCTCTACCGAGTTTTGATTGGCACCCATATAGGTGAAAGTCCATCCTTCGGTACGGAGTGTCTCGACAAGTCGCTTGATACTTGATCCTGTGTATTCTTCTGAGGCGTTCTCCATCCCGTCTGTGATGATAGTCACTACTACTACCGCATCTTTTATAGGTTTGACATACTTACGTATGTTCGTAAAAGTGAATCCCATCGCATCGTAAAGGGGTGTGCAACAACAAGGCTCATAGTCTTCCAATCGTAAGGGGTGAGCCTCGCAAATCGGTGTCTTGTCAAGGACATTTCTCATCTCGCAACCACAAAAGGTCACGAGTGATATGAAATGCTCTTGGGTATCGGCGAATTTCTGTTGCGCTTTCCTGATTCCCGCCAATGTCTCGTTAAAACTGTCTATGGCCGCTTGCCGGATACTACTCATCGAACCGCTGCGGTCGAGGATGATTACGTTGTGTACTTGTGTCTTTTCCATATTCGCTATCTGATTAAATATTCTTTGACTATGAATAGCGATGAGGGGCGAAAGGTAAACAAGGGAAGGAGCTTTTTTTATTTTAACGTCTGTTCGATATAATTCAAAGCAATGCAAGTTGCCTGTCTTGGATGAATTCCATATCAGATGATACATCTTATATGACTAACATGACACATCTTACATGAACAAGATGATACATCTTACACCGATAAGATGCATCATGTGAGCTTTCTTGAAAAAAGTTGACAGATTAACCATTTATGATCCTCCATTCCGTGATCGTCCTTTGTGAGCTATCGTAATGGATTCCTACCTTTATCAAGCGCAGTCCGTTGGTAGTATAAGGAATCAGGTAACCTTTCTCATCGATTTGGCGTAACGCCTCCTCTGCGCTCTTGTCAAACTTCAACTCGAATACATAGAGGGTTTCCGGCATACGTAATACGATGTCAGCACGGCCGATCGCACTTTCTACCTCGACTTGGATGAATTGACCAAGAAGACTGAATATCAAGTAAAAGATAGTCTGTACATCCTTCTCGCTTTTATTGGATAGGCGGTTTGACAGAGAGGCTAAGTAGGCTTGCAACTCCATGAGCGCACCTTCGATGTTATCCGCATACAAGCATTTCATGAACTTGAAGACGAAACCGCTATTGTCTGTTGTAATGGGTGAAAGATAATTGGGCGCCAAAGACTTGAGCATACCTATGCGTACCTCTTTGTTGGGATACCCTAAAGTGTACACTCCTATTAGTTTATTGTATTCCTTGATGGTTAGGTAACCGCTTTGGTAGAGTAAGGGTAATGCGGATGTCATGCGTTCCGGTGATACATCAAAATCATCTACTGATGCGTCATTACCTTCTAAATCCATCACGTTCACATGATACTTTTGCAAAGTCTGGATGATGTAGGAGGGGGGTCCTGATCCGAACCAATAGGGAGCGATATCCTTGTTCGCTAATGCCTTGATCATGCTGAATGGATTGAATATGTCTTCCGATTGTTTACTGAAGTGATACCCGTCATAATATTCTGTCAGTTCCTTCAGGGTCTCATCGAAGCTTTGATCAAGCGCGTTTGCCAATGCTTGGATGTCCGGTCGCATATGATCAAGTAGCTCGGTCTTGCTGATACCACAAATGGCCGAGAATTGATCGAGCATACTGATATTGTTGATATTATTTAGCTCGCTGAAAATACTTAACTGTGAGAATTTCGTGATTCCGGTCAGGAATACGAATTCCAAATGAGGGTCGAGCATCTTCAACGGACTGTAGAAGTTCTGCATGATACGTCTTAGCATGGGAAGGTTCTTTTCCTCATGTACCACATCCAGTAAGGGTGCGTCATACTCGTCAATGATCACCACGGCCTTTTGCCCGGTCAGTTCATGAGCTCTCTCCACGATGCCTCTCAGTCGTTCGTTGGGATGGATCTCCTGTTCGTCTCTCCCGTAAAGTCTCTCATAGGGGATGAGTTGCAGGTTGAGATAGTTTTCAAGCGAGTTCGCGTCATAATGCTTGGCACCGCTCATGTCGAAGTGCATTACAGGATGCTTGGTCCATTCTGTCTCATATGCGGCGATGGCAAGTCCGTCGAAAAGTTCTCTCCTGCCTTCATAATAGGCTTGCAAGGTGGAGGCAAAGAGTGATTTGCCGAATCGCCGGGGGCGACTCAGAAAGATGTATTTTGCTCCGTTTTGTACGAGATCTACGATGTATTGCGTCTTGTCCACGTATACGTAGTTGCGTGTACGGATCTCGGAGAACGTTTGGATTCCTACCGGATATTTTCTGATTGCTTCCATAGCCGTATCCTTTTGCTTGAATAGTTTCGCTAAGGTATGATAAAAAATCGAATTGGAAAAGTTTTTAATCAACCATCACAAACCCCGCCCAATAATACGGATTCTCATACCTCTCGCTGAAAGCGTGTTGGGTTTCCGTGAAGGCGGTGCGCATATCTTTGCCAATTAGCCAAGCTTGGTAAAAGGTGATCATAAATTCAGCCGTCGCCCGGTCGTCTACGGGCCATAGGCTGATGATAAGGGTTTGCGCTCCGGCTAGCTTGAAGGCTCGTTGGAGGCCGAAGACACCCTCGCTGTTATTGATCGAGCCTAGAGCCGTATTACAGGCGGAAAGAACGGCGAGCCGAAGATGATCTAATCGAAGAAGGGAGATCTCATCGGCCGTGAGCAGCCCGTCTTCTATACCCTCGATGATGTCTTTCTGTAGCCAAGCCCGGTTCGCTCCGGAAAGAACCAGACCGGATCGGAGCATGGGGTTTACTCGCAGGCTGTCATCTTCCAAGAAATAACCGTGGGTGGAGATATGAAGGATATGGGCATCGGATCTGTCAAGCGACTTGAAGGCTTCCTCGTTTCCCGACAGGCTGGTGTATGCGATTGTTTGGATATGGAGGCTGTCTAGTAATGCCTTGATTTGGTAGATCTCACTACCTGAGTATCGAAGAGGACCCCAAGGATGTCGGGAGAGCCGTTCTCGGGTTGTCGCCTCTTGTGCCGCTTTCTGTAAGGCGCTTTCTGGGGCGTCATAACGTAAGGCTCCGAAAAGAGTGGCGTTGAGAGGAAGGTATTTACTCTCTTCCTTGAACTTTATGATTTCCCTTGTGCTACTTACCCTGTAAAGCTCATAGGGGGCTTTTTGTGGAAAGTGCCCGGCTAAGGTAGCGGCAAAGGAGATTTTATGCAGTATTCCGGAAGGACTGTAATAGATTCGCTTGATATCGTGTACATATCCGGATATTGGCTGCCATATCTTTTGATAGAGATTCTCCTTATTATATAATGTATGGATTTGATCTTGGATGGGCAAGGTGTCTGTCGGGAATAGGGGGCTTATCTCTTTTTCTTCGAATAACGGGATAAAGAGCGGCCTATCGAAGTCCGGACGTAGAAGCAAGGCGGCGTAATGATTTTCCCCCTTATTCGGGTAGGTGATATATTCGACGCAAGCTTCATCTGTAGAGAGGGCTTTCCGTATATCCATCCAGTTGAAGGGATCCAATGAGATCGCCTCTTGCCAGCCGAGTGTCTGGGCGGCTAAGTCTTTCTCTTGTTTTTCGGCCTTTTCCTCTTCCAACATGCGTTTGACTTTAGCGATCATGCTGTTTTGGGTGGTGAGATAAGAGATTTCCCGTTTACGTGCGAGCCATTGATCGTAAGCCTGTAGTAGGGTCGTGTCGCTTTGGCTATCCAGCGTATTACGCAGGCGATGACCGGAACGTAGCAAAAGCCCCTTGATGAAAAGGGCATTGTCGTAGCAATGGCCGGCCCAGTCCTTATCCGGGGCGATATGTTGGAGTTGGTAGGTCTGTATAAGGTCTTTTTGGTACATTTTGTATAAATAGGTTTGCTGGTGTGTGGACATGAACAGGAAGTTCCGGTTCAAGATAGCACGGATGGTTCGGTTTTGTTCGCCGATGAGTTCCCTGACTCGTGCTGTATCTTGATCTGCAGCGGCAAGGATGATCTCTTTTTCCAGTGCTTTCACGTAAAAAGGATGTTCTTCCCCATAATCTTTACGGGTGGCTTGGGTGAGTTGGTGGGTTTCTTCCCTATTTAAAGGTGGGAGCGATGGCTCGGATACCGATCCTTTTTGCAGGCAAAGGGCTGCTATCCGGAAACTTTCGGGTATTTTATCGGTATGTGCTTGGTTGAAACGGACAACTTGTCCGGCTAGTTGTTCCGCTTTAGGGCGGTCACCCAGACGATGATAGAACATGCCGAGTGATAAAATACTTGCCATATATCCCGCACTGTCTTTTCCTGCCGTAAGGCGGGCTTGATCTACCATGCGCAGATAACGCTGTTCCGCCAAGCGAAACTCCCCGATACCGGAGTAGGCCTCTGCTTCTACGTATAGATAGAAAGCTTGTTTTTCGGAGGGCATTCGCTCGATCGTGCTTCGCTTGGTTTGTAATAGCCAAAGAACTTGATTGAAATAATTTTTATCCAGCAATTGCTTGACCGACTTTTCTGTTAGTTCTTGATTAAAGGCATGCGTGATATCCGGAAGAAAGAAACGGACGGCGCATACGCAGATCGTTCCGATAGTCAGCAAACCAAGTAGGTACATGAAAAGGTGTCCTGACAAATAGAGAATGGCGGCAAGCATTTCTTGTATATTTTTCTTTACACCCATATCGAGAAGTTGGATACGATTTCATACTTTTGTGTAAAAGTACAAATTATTATGAATTGGTGGGGCATTGCCGGAGTGATTTGTTTGGTGGGGTTGCTGTATGCGGTCTATCTGTATCGGATTGAGGATCGGAAAGAAGATAAAAAAGAGGCCTTTTGGAGTGGTTTCCTGATGGGAAGCTTGGGGTGTGCCGGGATGATTTTCCAGCTGTTTCTAGGCATTGTTTCTCTGTATGTATTGTATTTGATCTTTAGTTGGATATTTGGATGAGAATAGGCAGGTCGGTTGTATTGCTGGGAATGGGATGGTGGTTGGTACTTTCCGGTATGGCGCAAACCCGTAGGGTTCTGGGTGTGATGATCGCTGAGTATCCGGCTCATTCGGGTTGGTCTTCTTTGCATGCGGATAACGATTGGAGTTTGCTACGTATGAGTTTTTTGCGGCAGGGCTTCTCGGATATTCGGTTATGCAAGGATAAGGAGGCTACTTACCAAGGAATAACGACCGCCTTAAGCGGGTTGCGGGAGAGCGTGAATCCGGGGGATACCGTTTGGATCCACTTTTCTTGTCATGGGCAGCAGATGGAGGACTTGGATGGGGATGAGCCGGACGGATTGGATGAGGCTTTGATCCCTTATGATGCCCAGATGTATTACGAGAAAGGCGTATATGAGGGAGAATCTCATTTGAGGGATGATGAGCTTCATACGTATTTAACGGAGATCCGTAAACGATTAGGTGGTAGAGGAAAGCTTTGGGTTTCCTTGGACGCTTGTCATAGTGCCTCGGCTACTAGAGGGGATGAGGTGGAAGGACGATGGATCCGGGGAACGAACTTGATTTTCTCCGCTAATTTGGGCTTTATGCCTCCCGATGTCCCCGGTAATGGGTATGTGGATACACCGTTGGAACAAAAAGAAGATTGGGCTTCGATCATTGTATTAAGCGCTTGTAAGTCGTACCAAGATAACTGTGAGTGTAAGGTGGATGGGCGTTGGTATGGGGTTTTATCGTATTCGATCGGTAAGGCTTTGGATCGTTTGCCGGATTGGGCTGAGGATACGGATCGGTTCTTGCGGGAAGTGGACAAGAGAGTGAGACGTATGTCTCCTTTTCAAACTCCTGTGTTTGAGATAACAAAATGAGGATAGACGTGAATATAAATGATAAAATAGGATATGAGCGAAAGATCGCTTGGTTTTATGATGCTTGCAAGGAGGATTTCTTCGCTTTTATCCGTAAGCAATGTGGTGAGTTGCCGATGGAGGATCTGCGGGATTTGTACCAAGAGGCTTTTATAGCCATGCATGAGAATATACGAAACGGAAAGTATGAGGAACGTCCTTCCTGTTCTCTCAAGACCTATTTATTCCAGATAGGGTTTCATAAGACGCTTACTTATTTCAAGTCTAGGCGGGAGACGGTTGATCTGGATGAGCGTAGCATGAGGGAAGCTGAGGAAGGTATGTTATCGGAGTGGCAAGACCGGATATATTCTATAGTCGCCGCGATGGAATCTCCTTGTAAGGATATTCTTTTCGCTTTTTATTGGGATAAGTTTAGTATGGACGAGATCGCTACTCGGATGTCCTATAAGGATGCTACGGTGGCTAAATCGCAAAAGTACAGATGCGTGAGGAAAGTCGCGGATGTGTTGAGACAAATGGGTATCACAGGTGAGAAAAAGAAATCAATATGAGTTTGGATAGGCAAGATCGAATAGATCGATATATAAGAGGTGAGATGCCGGAGGGTGAGATGCAGGCTTTCGAGCGGGATCTGGAAAAAGATGACTTCTTGTCTCATCAGTATGAGGAGACGCTTTTAATCGCGGAGTCTATCCGAGATGTCGCGGCGGATCGAGAGTTGATGGAAGCTTTCCGGATGACAAGTGAGGAGGAGATGAAGGCGTTCATGAAGGAAAAGCGTTCCGGACGGCGTTTCTTGAATCGGGCGTCTTGGGTAGCGGCCGCTATATTGCTGGTAGCGGTCGTGACACGGATCCTGTTACTGCCGCCGTCTAAAAGTATGGAAGGTTTGTATCTGATGTATTATGAACCTGTCGGATACGAGGCATTGGTTTCTAGGGGTAGTGTTTCCGATGAACCGGATAAGCTTTTGCGGGAAGCCTTCGTTGAGTATAAGAAAGGGAATTACATCGCTGCGTTACGTGGATTTGAGTCTGCGCCTACTCTCACCGAAGAGATCTCTTTTTTCTCGGCCATTTGTTATTTAGAGCTAAATGATCCAGAGAATGCGATAGCCAGATTACTACCATTGGTGGAGATGGGGGATAAATGCCTTTATTTTCAACCGGCAGAATGGTATTTGTCCATGGCCTATTTAAAAAGTCACCAAAAGGAGAATGCACTTTCCTCTTTAAAGAGGATCGTGGAAACGGATGGCTTTTATGCGGAGAAGGCAAAGGCGATTTTGGATAAGTTGGAGGAGTGAGAAAGGCCGCTGAATAGATGTGAATTTTATGGATAAGGGGGAGCTATGTTTCTATGCGCCCCCCTTATCTCCAGAACCTAGAGCTGGCACGTCCTTTCACTCGATATTCTTCCGTATCTTCGTCAGATACTCTTTCATCTTCTCGGAATCCTTATCCTTGATGATTTCTTGCAGGATATGCAATTCCTCTTGTATCCGCTCGATTTGGCGAGGGGTACGGGGGTTGAAAAGGATCTCGGTCAATAGAAAATCGTCCTCGGACAAAAGGCCGCGGGCGATTTTCATATGGCGTTTGAAAGTGGTACCCGGGGCATCCTGATGCTTCATCGTAGCGGCAAATACCATAGTGGAGGCGAAAGGGATACCTAGTGAGTAGGCTACCACTTTATCGTGCTCCTCGAACGTGTATTCGCAGATATGCAGGCGGAGGCTGGAATAAATATCCTTGAAGAAGATCTTGCCCAGATGATCGCCCTCGGAGATAATAATCGTATTCTCTTTCTCCAGTTGTCCCAGATTAGCGAATGTAGGTCCGAACATCGGGTGAGTGGAGACATACGGGAAACCGCATGTCTCATAAAACTCCTTCAAATAAGTCTTCACGGAAGCGATATCGGAAATAATGCAATACGGTTGCAAGTAAGGCATTACGGCCTTGAAAGCCTCTATCGTGTAACTTAACGTCACGCAGTTGATGACCAACTCGGGATTAAAATCCTTAACCTCTTCCGGGCTTTGTAGGCGAAGGGCATTATAGATAAAACGCATACGTTTCGGATCTTTCTCCAATACGGCTACCTCATGATCAAAACTAAGCAGGTCGGTGAAGAAAGAACCCATCTTTCCTGCGCCTAAAATCAATATTTTCATCTTATAAATTATTGTTCGTTCATGATAATCATTTGCTGGCGCACGGATTCCTCATGGATCTCCTTCAAGATCTCCTTTACAAAGTCCGGGCTCAGGTCCATTTGTTCACCCATGCTGGAGCGTTTCTCTAAGATCTCGCTGTAGCGGGGAGACTGTAAGATCGGCATATTGTGCTCTTTCTTATAAACGCCGATCTCCTTGGAGATACGCATACGTTTAGCCAAAAGCTCCAATAATTGCTCGTCGATACCATCGATCTGGCGGCGAAGAGCGGTCAGGTTCTCGGTAGTCTGGTTTACGTCACGGATCACCAATAGGTTCAATACGTAGTCCAATACATCCGGGGTGATTTGCTGGGAAGCGTCGCTCCATGCGCAATCCGGGTTACAGTGAGACTCTACGATCAATCCGTTGAAACTCAAGTCCATCGCTTGCTGGCAAAGTGGGGCTACCAACTCACGCTTACCACCAATGTGACTAGGATCACAGAAAATAGGTAGGTCCGGCATACGGCGGCGAAGCTCGATAGGAATATGCCACAACGGAAGGTTACGGTAGATCTTCTTGTCGTATGAGCTGAAACCTCTATGGATAGCACCCAAACGATGAATGCCCGCTCCGTACAAACGCTCGAACGCTCCGATCCACAACTCCAAGTCCGGGTTAACCGGGTTCTTGATCAATACAGGTACATCAACCCCTTTTAACGCGTCGGCGATCTCTTGGACAGCGAATGGATTTACCGTCGTACGTGCTCCGATCCAAAGGATATCGATACCGGCTTTCAATGCCTCGAATACATGATCTTTAGTCGCTACCTCGGTAGATACCAGCATACCGGTCTCTTTTTTCACTTTCTTCAACCAAGCCAATCCCTCGGCTCCGATGCCCTCGAATCCACCCGGTTTCGTACGAGGCTTCCAAATACCCGCACGGAATATCTTAACGCCTCTGGAGGCTAATCCTTGGGCTGTTTCTAACACTTGCTCTTCTGTCTCGGCGCTACAAGGGCCTGCGATTACGATAGGACGTTGTGTGTCAACTCCCAGTAATGCTAACGGTTCAATCTTCATTTCCATCTTTGTGATCTTATTTTAATTCTTAATTATCAATTATAAATTCTCGATTCTCTTCAGAGCTTCTTCCAGCGTCTCGTTCTTGCAGCAAAGGGAGATACGGATATAACGCTCGCCACGGCTACCGAAGATAAATCCCGGTGTAAGGAATACGTTTGCCTCGTATAGCACCTTGTTGGCGATTGCCTCGCCGCTCTCGGCGGAGTCGGGGATACGTCCCCAAAGGAACATACCTACTTGGTTCTCGTCGTACTCGCATCCCAAGGTACGCATGATTTGTCCGGCAAGGTCCCGGCGGCTACGGTAGACACGATTCATGTTATCGTACCATTCTTTCTTTGCGCTTAGGGCCTCTACCGCCGCATATTGCATCGGCTTGAACTGCCCGGAGTCGATATTGCTTTTTACCTTCAGTATCCATTGGACGAATTGGGCGTTGGAAGCCAGCATCGCCATACGCCAACCCGGCATATTATGAGCCTTACTCATGGAGTTCATCTCGATGCAGATCTCTTTGGCTCCCGGTATGCTTAAGATACTTAGCGGATGCTCATTCAAGATGAAGCTATAGGGGTTATCATTACATATAATAATACCGTGCTTCCGGCCGAAGGCCACCAGTTTCTCGTATAGCTCTACGCTAGCGTTCGCCCCTGTGGGCATATTCGGGTAATTGGTCCACATCAGCTTTACGTTGGAGAGATCCATTTTCTCCAGTTCCTCGAAATCCGGTTGCCATCCCAGTTCCTCTTTCAACTCGTAAGGGATCAAACGGGCCTCTACTAGCTTGCTGACGGAACTATATGTCGGATATCCCGGGTTCGGAACCAGTACGCCATCCCCCGGATTCAAGAATGCCAGCGAGATATGCAAGATACCTTCTTTGGAGCCGATGAGCGGTTGGATCTCTGTTTTCGGGTCCAAGTCTACGTCGTACCACGTCTTGTACCAGTCGGCGAATCCCTTACGCAGTTCCGGTATGCCCACGTACGGCTGATAACCGTGCTCGTTCGCTTTGCGGGCATGTTCACACAACGTCTCGATGGTCTGTTCCGAAGGTGGAAGGTCGGGGCTGCCCACGCCAAGGTTGATGACGTTCTTGCCTGCGGCGTTCATCTCGGCTACTTCCTTCAATTTCTTGGAGAAGTAGTATTCCTGTACGCTACCTACACGGTTAGCGGGTGTAATGTTACACACTTTGTCTTCCTTCTGCATATTCGCCTAATATTTTTAAGTCTTTTGTTAACGGTCTGATAGCGTCCAACGCTTGTTTGTAACGGGTGAAATCCGTGAAAGTAAGGTCGATGTAGAACAAGTATTCCCATTCACGCCCGATAATAGGCAAGGACTGTATTTTAGAGAGATTCATGTCGTAAAAAGAGAGAACGGAGAGGACTTTGGAAAGGCTGCCGGAAGTGTGGGGAAGAGCGAATACGAGAGAGGATTTGTTTTTATCGGTTCCTCGAAGCATCTCATCCGCCGTCCAGCGGTCCGCTATAGCGAGGAAGCGGGTGAAATTCCGTTTGTTAGTCTCGATCCCCTCGGCAAGGACTTCCATCTTGTAGATCTGGGCAGCCAGTTTCCCGCATATCGCCGCATGTCCTTTCAGTTGGTTCTCCGAGATCCACCGGGCACTCATGGCGGTATCCTCTTTCTCTACCACCTTGGCGTTGGGCAGAGTATCGAGGAAATCGGTACATTGCATCAACGCTATCGGATGGGAGTTGACCTCTGTTACCTCGTGTATCGAGGTTCCCGGAAGCGCTACCAAGGAATGGGAGATACGTAGTTTGTACTCACCTGTCACGCTCAGTCCACTTTCACGGATCAACTCATGGTTCTGTAGAAGGCTTCCCGCTATCGTATTCTCGATGGCCATCATACCGAGGATCGCCGGATCTTTCTTGATTGTCGTGATTACATCTCGAAAAGTATTACAAGGAATAATCTCTATTTCCTCACCTTCATGATAATTACGGGCGGCGATGTCGTGATACGAACCGGCTATTCCCTGTATTGCTACTTTCTTTTTCATCTTGTTTCTCTATTTTTACTCTAAACTGTTACAAACAAAAAAAAGTCCCACCGAAACCGGCAGGACTTTATATTTTATTGATATTTATATTCAATCATCAACGCTTTACATACAAACTCCTGCCTTTACTCTGCTAAAGTAAAAGTAATAAAAGTAATATGTAAAGCTAAATCGATTCATTGTCTGTTTGTTTTTAAATACGCAGCAAAAGTAACGCTTTTTTGGAAACTACAAGCAAAAAGTGATATTTTTTTTCTGTTACATTTAAATTTTATCTTAACTGTTTCTGAACTTCTGTGGAGATACGCCTACGTACCGTTTAAAGTACTTACCGAAAAAGGATACATTCGGGAAGTTCAAGGAGTAAGATATCTCTTGGATAGTCAAGTCCGTAGCCATCAATTGCGATTTTGCGTCCATGATTATCATATCGGCTATGATATCGGATACGGAACGTCCTGTCTTTTGCTTGATGATCATGCAGAGGTGCTGGGGAGAAATACTTAGTTGGCTGGCATAAAAAGCCGTTTGCCGCTTTGAGGTATAATTCTTCATCACCAGTTGGATGAATTTCTTGTGGATCTCGTCGCTACGGGTCGTTATCTTGTTAGGCCATGATTTCCCTTGATACAAATCGCTGATCCCATGGATCATGGTAAGCAGGATATGTTTCACCATCTCCCTGTTTATGGATTTCTCTTTCGCTTGTACCCGCTCTAGCAAATGGAAATAATCGTTAATGAAGTCCGCCCGGTCCTCACTCAGTGATATGATCGGATTCTCGTAGATAGTAGGTAAGGCGCTCATCGTAGACTTTATCATGTTCACGCAGTCCATGAACTCAGATGAGAATCCTATAAAGGAAAGGCGGAAACTCTCTTTCTGCTCACAGAACTGAATAATGCTTCCCGGCATCAAGGAGATGAAATCATTCGGTTTCAAAGTGTACTCTGTCAAGTTGATGGATGCCCTTAAATTTCCTTCAACGCATAAAGCGAAAATACCTGCTTTTAACCGGCAAGTCTGCTTGTAAAAGTTTAAGATTGCCTCGGTAATGTCGTTTCCTACGACATAATCCCGGGGCAAATCTAATTGTGGTAAGTTTGCGTTCATCCGTTATTTTATTAATGATCGAACACAAAAGTAGTAAAAGTGCTGTTGATTCACTTCTTAATTTAAAAATAGACCAATTAATCCTTGAATCAGACTTATTCCGCTTGTGCTTCCTTATTCCGTTTATGCAAGCTTTTCAGTTCGAAGGATAGCATGACACGGAATATACCTATTATTAATAAGGCGTAAGCGATCATGTAAACCAACGTGAAGGCCCCTAGGGCGGGTTGCCAGATAACACCGATGGAGCAAAGGATAGCCAAGATACCGAAGACCGTGTACCAACCCCAGTTCCGTGTACCGTATCGTTTCAGGTCCATCGAGTAACCGGTAGCCGAGAAGCCTCTGAACATAAGCCAGAATGCCAAGACAAACGGAAGCACCTCCATGCTAAGTCCCGGGCTTGCCATCAAGAATATACCTAAGATCAAGTCGATAATACCTCCGGCCAAATACCATCCCCAACTGCTGATACCCTTTTTGTTCGCCAAGGCGAAAGCGATCTCGAACAAGCCGCTTACGAACATAGAGACGCTGAATAAGATACTAAGCGCTACGTAGCTCGCCAATGGCGCGAACATTAAATAAATAGCGACGATGATGTAAAGCAGTCCGACCAATAGTGACAACCACCAATTCTTGACCGCATAATCCATTTTATCAATAAATGTTTTCATATTGGATAATATTTGTATTGTAATTACCCAATTAACAAAGGGAAGGAAGAAAAAGTTCTGGGTATTTGTGGCTAGGATATCCTTAAAAACTTTGTCCTTTGGAAATTAATTCTTTTCTTTGACGTTTCAAATCAATATAGGTATATAAGTACGAGGATTATGATGAAAAATTTGATAGCGATAACTTGTTTTGTCGTGGCGTTGGTGTCTTGTAATGAGGTGGAACATAAGCTGGAAGGGAAATGGCAATTGAAAACCGTAGAGGCGAATGGGGTGGTCCAGACGGTGGATACGGTTTGGTATAACTTCCAGACCTCTTTGTTCGAGTACCAATTATATGACCCGGCAAAGGACGTATATCGTACGAATTTCGGTTATAAGACGTTGGAGGGAGATACGAGACTGGATCTGGAGTTGGTCAACTATGGAGGTACACCTTTGGAACAATTCATGCGTTATACGGATTGGACCTCACCTAAACAAACTTTCACGATCGAGCAGTCATCTGTGACGAATCTGGTAATGAGCTGCGAAGGAAGAACGTATACGTTTAAGAAATTCTAAGATATCATGTGCTGTTTGATCTCAGTCCCTCATAAGGAGTACTCCAGTACTCCCTAGGAAGTACTGCGATACTCTTTGCGGAGTACTGGAGTACTTCTTACGAAGTACTCTCAGCGATGTTAGATCATGCGATCAAATCCGCTTCTATAGCTTGTGCCACCTTGATTAAATCGGCGGGGGCTATCTGTATCTGCAAGCCTCGTTGTCCGGCGCTTACATAGATCTTATCGAAGCCGGATGCCGTAGGATGGATATACGTAGGGAAATGCTTTTTCATGCCGATAGGCGAGCATCCTCCCCGGATATAACCGGTGAGCGGTAACAACTCTTTCACGGGGATCATCTCGCATTTCTTGTTCCCGGATACCTTGGCCGCCTTTTTCAAGTCCACCTCGTCCGCTCCGGGGATCACGCATACGAAATAACCGCTCTTATCGCCATGTAAGATCAAGGTCTTGAATACTTGGGCGATATCTTCCCCTAGCTGCTCCGCTACATGCGTAGCGCTCAGATCATTCTCGTCTACTTCATAAGGCACGAGCTGGTAGGCGATCTTTGCCTTGTCCAGCAGGCGCGCCACGTTTGTCTTATTAATCTTCTCTTTCATCGTTTAGATCCCTTTCATGGATAATTGAACACGTTTTCTGGATAGGTCTACGCTTAGAACCTTCACCTTGACATGCTGATGGATGGAGACCACTTGGGTAGGATCGCTTACGAAACGATCCGCCAGCTCGGAGATATGGACAAGCCCGTTTTCCTTGATCCCTACATCGACGAAACAACCGAAGTTGGTGATGTTGGTCACGATACCGGGCAATACTTGCCCTTCTTTCAAATCCTCGATCGTTTTCACCGTAGGATCGAACGCGAATACTTGGATCGTTTGGCGGGGATCACGGCCCGGTTTATCCAGTTCCTCCATGATATCAAGCAAGGTAGGCATCCCGACCTTATCCGTAAGGTAGTCCGTTAGTTTTAGTTTCTTTTTAAGCGCTTTGTCGGTGATCAGGTCGGCTACCGAGCATTTTAGGTCCTTGGCCATCCGTTCGACGATCGGGTAGCTCTCGGGGTGTACGGCCGAGTTGTCCAACGGGTTCTTTCCGTCGGGTATCCGTAGGAATCCGGCGCTTTGCTCGAAAGCCTTCTCTCCCATACGGGGGACTTTCATCAGTTCTTTCCGGGAAGTGAAGGGTCCGTGCTCCGCCCGGTAATTCACGATGTTTTGCGCTAACGTAGGGCCTAATCCCGAGATGTAAGTCAGCAAATGCTTGCTCGCCGTATTCACGTTTACACCTACTAAATTCACGCAACTCTCCACGGTTTGATCCAGACTCTTTTTCAAGGCGTTTTGCTCTACGTCATGCTGGTATTGGCCGACACCGATACTCTTCGGATCGATCTTGACCAACTCGGCCAAAGGGTCCATCAGCCGGCGACCGATGCTGACAGCTCCGCGTACCGTGACATCGTATTCGGGAAACTCCTCCCTTGCGATCTTGGACGCGGAGTAGATAGAGGCTCCGTTTTCGCTGACTACGAACACTTGTACCTTGCGGTCGTATCGTATATTCGTGATGAACTGCTCGGTCTCACGACTGGCGGTACCATTACCGATGGCAATGGCATCTATGGCGTAAGTGGCTACTAACTGGGCGACCTTAGCGGCGGCTTTGCCCTTCTCGTTCTGGGGCGGATGCGGGAAGATCGCCTCGTTATGCAGTAAATTCCCCTGCGCATCCAGACAGACCAACTTACATCCGGTACGGTATCCGGGGTCTACGCCTAATACCCGTTTTTGTCCTAAGGGAGGAGCGAGCAGCAATTGCCGGAGGTTCTCGGCAAATACCCGGATCGCCTCCTCATCGGCTTTCGCCTTGCTCTGGTTGGAGAACTCCGTCTCGATAGAGGGCTTCAGCAAGCGTTTGAAAGAATCGTCGACAGCTGTAGCCACTTGCTCGGAAACCTCTCCACGACCTTTTACGAAGCGCCGGTTCAAGCGATCCAGACAAGATTCCGCGTCGGGAGAGATACTTACACGAAGGATACCTTCCGCCTCTCCCCGTCGGAGAGCCAATAAGCGATGGGAACTGGCCCGGTTCAAAGGCTCGCTGAAATCAAAGTAATCCCGGTATTTGGCGCCTTCCTCTTCTTTCCCCTTGATCACTTTGGATGTGATCATGGCGGTATGAGCGAAAGAGTTACGTACGGTATTACGTGCCGATTCGTTCTCGTTGATCCATTCGGCGATAATGTCCCGTGCCCCTTGCAAGGCTTCTTCGGCGTTTTTCACTTCCCCCTTGATAAAACTCTTGATGCGTGCGGATAGGTTATTCTCGTTTTGCATCATAACGATCTTAGCCAAGGGTTCCAGTCCTTTCCGGCGTGCGATTTCCGCCTTGGTGACCCGTTTCGGTTTGTAAGGGAGATATAAATCCTCGATCTCGGTGCTATCCCAAGACTCCTCGATGCGTTTCCGGAGCTCGGGAGTAAGTTTCCCTTGCTCTTCTATCGTGGCGAGGATCGTTTCCTTTCGTTTGCGCAGTTCCGTCAGTTTATCCAGTTGATCTTTGATGGCACCGATTTGCACCTCGTCTAATCCTCCGGTCACCTCTTTCCGGTAACGACTTATAAAAGGTATGGTAGCGCCTTCGTTCAAGAGCCCGATTGTCCGTTCCACTTGTCCTTCCGGAATTTGTAGAAAACGGGCTATAAGCGTGTGAAATACGTTTATCATATCTAGTTTTCTTAGAATTGGAGTACAAATATACGGTTTTGCTTATATTTTCGGTCGGGATACTCACTTCTTGGGCTTATTATTTGTATCTTTCATTAATTTTCAAGAATTTTACGGCTGGAATATTCAAGCCTTTGATTAAAAAAATCAACATGGAAGTTAATACTACGGAGAACAAAACTTTGGAACAGGATTATAGGGATTTAGCAGGATTGTTATCTAATATCGTGGACTCGTTGCCCATCTACTTTTTCGTGAAGGATACGAGTGATAATTTCAGGTACGTGTACTCCAGCCCTTTGATGAACCAACTTTACGGACGATATCATAATGATGTGGTCGGGAAAACGGATTTTGACCTATTTCTAGATCCGGTCGTCGCCCAATCTTTCAGGGATATGGACGAGGAGGTGGTGAAAACGGGTAAGATGCAGCGTTTCGTGGAGCAAATGATCGATCCGAAAGGTATCTTGCGTACTATGGATACGATGAAACTGCTAGCGCCCCGTGAGGATAAGCCTCCTTATTTAGTAGGGATTTCATGGGATATTACAAAGCAAAGGCAGGTCGAGGAGGAGTTGCATAGCTATAATAAGCGCTTGGCGCTCGCATGTCAAGCGGGTAAGATCTACCCGTGGCTTTGGGATCTGGTAAACGGTACGGCGGAGCTTTCCTTGGAAGAAAACGGCCAGATCAAGCATGTGCAGATCACCCACGCTAGTTTTACGGAGAAGATCCATCCGGATTACCGGAAGGTCTATGAGAATATTACAACCGCTTTCATGCGGGGCGAGATCGATTCCATGCGATTCAGTTTCCCTTGTCGTTATTTCTCGGATGAGTATGTATGGTTGGAGAAGATCGGTGAGGTCTATGAGGCCGATCCGGACGGCAAACCGATCCGCTCGATCGGAATTCTTCGGGATATGACCGTCGATAAACGGCACGAGGCGGATGTGCAGGCCAAGCTTTTGGCGGAAGAGAGCGACCGGATGAAGTCCGCTTTTATCGCTAACATGAGCCATGAGATACGTACCCCTTTAAATGCCATCGTCGGCTTTTCCACCTTATTGGCGGAGAGTGACGATGAGGAGGAAAAAAAGGAATATCTGAGGATCATAGAGAGTAGCAATGAGTTTTTGTTGCAGTTGATCGGTGATATCTTGGATATCTCGAAGATCGAGTCAGGAAAGATGGAGTTTATTTATACGACCCTGCGTTTGAGTGAGATATTCGCTCCCCAGCAGCAAGCTTTCGCCTTGAGAGTGGCCCCGGATGTAAAGGTTATCTTTGAGTCGGACGGTAATGACTATTGTATTGTGTCGGAGAAGACCCGTTTGACTCAGGTCTTGACCAATTTCCTTTCCAACGCCGTGAAGTTCACCAGCTCGGGTTCTATACGGTTTGGTTATCGTTTGACCGATGATGGTATCTATGTCTACGTAACGGATACGGGTATGGGAATCAGTAAGGAGTCTCAAGCGAGCATATTCAATCGTTTCGTGAAATTGAACAGCTTTAAGCAAGGAACAGGATTAGGGCTTTCTATCTGCAAGACGATTATTGAGAAGTTGAAAGGTAAAATCGGGGTTGAGTCGGAGGAAGGAAAGGGCTCTACATTCTGGTTTACGATACCTTGCCAACCGATGAAAGTGAAATAAGACATTCAAGTTTGGTTGGAATTTATAGGTAAATCACCTCATCCGCCAACAACCGAATCTCATCCGGATTATGTGACGTGAAAAGAATGATCCGTTCTTCTTTCATTTGCATTTCTCGTATTCGTTCTATGATGCGATGGCTTAGGGCTTCATCCAAGCCTTTGAACGGCTCGTCCATCAAAAGGAGAGGAGAAGGGTATGCCAATGCCCTCGCTATAGCGATACGTTGTTGCTGTCCGTAACTAAGCTCTTTGGGGTATCGGTTCCCGAAGGGCTCCATTTCCATTTCCTGTAAGTGTTTTTGAGCAATTCGCCGGGCTTTCTCCTCCGTGAGAAAAGAGGAGAGGGGGAGGATGATATTTTCTTCTGCGGTTAGATAGGGCAGGAGTTGCGGTTGTTGGAATATGGTGGCGATTCCAAAGTGTCTTGTGGGATGTATCTCTCCTTCCGTAGGCAATAAGATACCTCCGATTAGGTTTAATAACGTTGTTTTTCCTTTGCCTGAAGGTGCGCTAATTCCATAAATAATCCCTTTTTGAAAGGAATGGGAAAAGTGCTGTATGCCATATTGGTAACTTATATCTTTCGTGTCTAAAACTGATAATGTAGGGGTCGGGATGGTCTGATCCTCATTTGCGAAAGATATTTTAGGGGTGATATCAGCGACTTTGCTAATTCCTTTGTCAAAAAAGAAACTGATGAATACCGCCACGATTGTCCAAGCGAGTAGCTCAGGGACAGCGATAAAGTTTTGCGCCCTTTTCATCTCGCTTCCGATTCCGAATGCGCATTGCGACAGGACTTCTCCCATAATGATCGCACGCCAGCCGAATCCGGCGGCGGAGGCAAGCCCGCTATATAAGAATGGCTTTAGCTGCGGATAGATGATCTGGAATAAGACATTGGAACGTCTTATATGGAATTGACGTGCCATAATGGATAAACCCGGACGTAGATCGAGGATTCCCCGTGTCAGATTCTCTGTTAGTAGCGGGAACATGGTGAGGAAGGCGATCATCAAAGGGATACTTTCCGGATTTAGGAATATAAGCGCCAAAAGTATGAAGGATATGACCGGGATCGAGCGCATGATGGCAAGCAGAGGTCTGAATAATTCATACACCCACTCAAAACGGGCGAATAACCCGGCCATCCCTATCGCACAAACGAATGAGATCGACATGCCTAAGATTCCCCGGAGTATAGTCGCTCCGACCGACTGATAGAAACTACCGGAGACGAGCCATTCGCAAAGTGTCCGTACGAGTCGAGGAAGTGAAGGTATCAGCTCCGGTTGGTTGGCTATAACGGCGAATAGTTGCCATCCCGCCAAGAGGATAGCGGTAGCGACTATTGTAGTGATTGTTTTTCGCAATCTCATTGTTTTTCGGGGATAAATCCGGCATCGGGAAGCCTCCCGCCGACGGCCTTGGGTTCATACTGTTCGATGAGACGCAGGAAATCCATGACGGCGTTTTTCGCCTCGATAGCCGATAAATAATGGATTTTACACCGCTCGATACTCTCAGGAGTTAAGGCCCCTTGGGCGAAGATTCCATGTTCTTCCAAAGAATGGATGGTCTCTTTCGGATATCGTACGGCTTTTTGGCAGGAGGCTCGTAAGGCATCCTCAAAAGCGATACGATATTTCTCCATCGTCGGGGTGTATACGACCGCTGTTTGGGCGAATCCGAGGGTATCGTTGTCTGTAAAATGATTCAAGTCCGCAGTTATTCGTAAGCTGCTGTCTTTCCGTAAAGCGATGCTTAGAAACGGTTCCCCGAGCACGGCACGATTTACTTTTCCGGCTAAGATGCCTTGGGTGATTTCCCCGGCGGTATTGAAGGCGTAATTCAAAGGATAATCTAATCGTTGGCGGCCGAGATAGTACCGGGTAAGGATATCGGGAGTCGTACCGTTGCCGAATACATACAATGCCGGTTCTTTCAAGGGAGTTTTCTCAACGAGGTAAAGAGTTCCCCAGATCGGGCACCCCGCTAGTTTGATCTTGATCCCTTTATTGTACAAGTTCGCCGCATTGATCATGGGGAGTACGGCTATGTCGGTCTCCTGCTTGATCAGTAAGGCTTGCGCCAGATCGGGCGAGTCTACCACTTTTACTTGTACTTTCTTGTTATCTATAATTGGAGGATTCTCAAGCCAATCGGCGAATGCGATAACGGATGGACCACGAAGTACCGAAACCTTGATTACGATATCTTCCGTTTGTGCGTACCGGCAACCGGAGCAACAAAGTATGAATAGTAGAAAAATGTATTTAATCATATCTAGACCTCTATAAAACAATTAAGGATTGCCTCCCGGCAACCCCTAACCAACTTTGTTAACCTTAAATCTAATACTATTATGAAAAAACCACAGTGCAAATGTACTGTTTTCTATATATCTGTCAATAGAATAAATGCTAATTAGTGTTTTGAGGTTCATAAGAAAAGCTAAAAAGCCTTCTTTTGAGTCGCTAGGCTAACCAAAACAATCGTTATCGCCGATAATGGCAAAGCAAATAAGATCGGATCTATCGCATGCCACGGATATACATCGATCAAGACGTCTTGTCCGAATAAAGCCTTGCAAAGTCCTACCGGAGCCGCTTCCGCTTTATGAAGGAACAACATGGCGAATAAACTGGCCAAGCCTCCTACCCATAAGCTGGCCAAGGCCCCTTGCCGGGTAGCCCCTTTCCAATATAGCGAGCAGAAATAGGTAGGTAGGAATGTAGCCGCGCAAATACCCATGAACAAGGCGGTGCCTCGTGCGATAATACTCGCGCTTAGCGTATAGCAGATAACGTAGCTGACCAAGATAGAGCATAGCACGCCGATACGTACACCTAATGTAGAGTTCGGATTTTTGCTACGTCCTAGTTTGGGGAATGCGTCTGCCCCGAAAGCCGCTCCCATGGTATGAAATTGCGCGCTAAGGGTAGACATGCTGGCAGAGAGAATACAAAGCATGAAAACCGCCCCGAACCACTCCGGCATCGCTTTATTGATAAATAGGGGGATGATCTTGTCCATATCTTTTACCGCCTCGGAGGCGACTACACCTTCCGTCTTGAGGAAAAACAAATTAGACAAGGCTCCCACGTGATAAATCGCCCCTACCGTGACAATCAAGAACACGCAGCCGATCAATACGCCCCTGTTGAGTTGCTTGGTGCTTTCCACCATCATGAAGCGTACGACTAGTTGTGGCTGCGCTAAGCAACCGATTCCTACGCCAAGGATCAATGAGGTAACCAATGTATACCATTGTGGAGAGCCTGAGATGGGCATAGCTGTCCATCCTTGATGTCCCAAGGCCTTGAAGCGCTCGGGCACCATGGGGGCGATATCCGTCAACTTCTGGTTTGCCTCGATAAAGCCCATGTCCATGATATGGTAAAACCAAAATAGCAGGAATAGCATACAAGCGAACATGATAACCGCTTGCAACGCATCCGTATAAAGTACTCCCTTGATTCCGCCCGTAATCACGTAGGCCGCTACGATCAAGGTGAAGATCAACAAGGCCAGATGAAGGTCGATATGAAACATCTGCTCAATGAAGACGGCTCCTCCCTTCATCACCACGGCGGCGTAGAGGGGCATGCCGATGAAAATGATCGAGGCGATGAAGATCTGTATAGACCGGGACTTATAGTGTAATCCCAATAATTGCGGGAAAGTCCGTGCGTTATGTGCCTCGCCTAACTTCCGGGTCCTTCGTCCGAAAAAGATAAAGGCTACCACTACGCCCATGAACATGTTCAATAAGCAAAGCCATTGAATACCCATGCCGAACGTAGCGGCTACGCCACCGAAACCAACGATCGCCGATGCCGAGATAAAGGTCGCCCCGTAAGACAGAGCCATGATAATGGGGTTTACTTTTCGTCCGCCTAATAAATAATCACTGGCGTTTTTCGTCTGCCTGTATCCGAGATACCCTAACCAAGCGATTACAAACATGTAAATGATGACAATAATGCCTAATGTTAGCGTACTCATTTTCGTGATTCTTTAGTAGGGTTTGTTTTTTCGTCGTCTTCTTTATTCCAAGTGGTTATCCCGAACCAAATAGAAAATAGGAGGCAGGCGAACGCTAGAAGGTAAGCCAGCCAAATACCGGGGTCGCTGATTCCGAACATATATCCGTGCCTATTAAAGTTTTATTAGATCACTTTCACAGATATACTCGAGATTCTGACGGCGGATTACCTCACGGGCGCTTTCCCGGTTGTTCGTACGCAAGATCAAGATCGCTTTTTCCCGGATGGAGAAACAATACATATATTCTATGCTGATGCCCGCTTTCGTGAAATAAGATAATGTATTGGCAAAACTTCCGGCGCATGAGCTGGTTACGATCGCTAATACGTCGGTCAGGTTTGCGCTGACGTTATTCTCTTTTAATATCTTGTAAGCCTTCTGGGGATCGCTTACGATGATACGAAGGATTCCATACTCGGAGGTGTCGGCTACGGTGGCCGCAATGATGCGTATGCGCTCTTCCGCCAATAACGCTAATATCTCGCTTAATTTCCCGTACTTGTTTTCTAGGAAAATAGAAATTTGATTGACTGTCATAAGGTGTTATTTTAATTGTTTATTTAACAAAGCTTGCGATGATCTTTCACTCGTACCGCCTTGCCATCTGTGGTTGGCAAAGATCCCTTGGCTACCAGCTTGATACGTGGTGTAAGTAATAATTCGTCCTTCAACTGACGGGTGATACCTTTCGTCAAGCGCTGCAAGGCGGAATAATCATCGGTGAATAGGTCGCTCAATTCTACCTCGATCAACATCTCGTCGCTGTTACCGATCGTTTCGAGGGTGATCAAGTAATTACTGCCCAATTCCTTGAATTGCATCAATATCTTTTCGATTTGGATGGGGAATAGGTTCACGCCCTTCAAGATTATCATATCGTCGCTACGTCCTTTGAAACGGGCTAGGCGTTTATGGGTACGTCCGCAAGGGCAATCGCCCGGTAAGATACAAGTAAGGTCACGGGTACGATAACGGAGTAAAGGCATCGCCTCCCGGTTGATGGTGGTTAATACCAATTCTCCGACCTCTCCCTCGGGCACCGGTTGCAAGGTAACCGGGTCTACGATCTCTACGATCACGTTGTCTTCCCAGATATGCAAGCCGTTCTGCTCCGTACATTCGAACGCTACACCCGGCCCGTTCATCTCCGACATACCGAAACAGTTGTAAGCCTTGACACCCAGAAGCTGTTCGATGCGTTTACGTTGTTCTTCCGAGTGTGGCTCGGCACCGATACATACGGTGTGTAGTTTGGTATCCTTTCTGGGGTCTATTCCCTCCTCATACATAACCTCGGCCAAACGAGTGGCATAGCTCGGTATGATATGTAAACAGGTGGTGCCGAAATCGGTGATGAACTTAATCTGTCGTTTGGTATTACCGGCCGCCGCAGGCACTGTCAACGCACCTAATTTTTCTGCTCCATACTGGAAACCGAGGCCACCGGTAAACATGCCGTAGCCGGATGTATTCTGGAATACGTCCGTATCCCTTAGCCCCACCATATACATGCAACGAGCTACTTGGTTAGCCCATTGGTCCAAATCCTTGGCGGAATGTAAGACAACGGTGGGATTACCTGTCGTTCCGCTGGAAGAGTGGATACGTACGCATTTCTGTAACGGGATGGCAGCCAATCCGAACGGATAGTTATTTCTAAGATCATCTTTCGTTGTAAACGGAAGTTTTTGTAAATCCTCCAAGGACTGAAAACTGTCCGGGGTAATTCCTTTCTCTTTGAATATCTTATGGTAAAAAGGGGAGTTGCCCGCTAGTTCTATGGTTTGTTTCAGTCGTTCCAGTTGGAATTTTACCAGATCTTTACGATCCATGGTTTCTATTTCTTTCTGCCAATACATCATCGTTTTTTCAATTAGAGTGTGTTTAATTCATGAAATTAGATTGCAAATGTATCTTTTATTTTGGATAATGCCATGCTTTTGTGTCAAAATATTAGTAATGACCTTTTGAAAATAAGAATTATTAGGCGGTAAGCCGTTGTAAATAAAAAAATAATAGTTATTTTTGTCCATTACGCAATTTAACTTTATGTATGGGCCATGGGAAAATATGACCACCTTTCCAAAGAAGAGTTGATTCAAAGGATTGAGAGACTGGAAGCCGATCTGGAAAAAGCCACTTTGACACCATCCGCGAGCGATAACGAACTTGAGATGCGCCAAAGCCAGCATACGATCAACTTCTTAAATATCTTGATGGATACGATCTTGTCGAACGTATTTGTGGAGATCACGGTGAAAGATATTTTCAACGGTTTCCGGTATATCTATTTTAATAAGGCGGCGGAGGAATTTACGGGGGTCAAGGCGGAAGATATCTTAGGGAAGACGGATTTCGAGCTTTTCCCTGATTCCCGGCGGGCGCATGAGATCCGAACGGAAGATTACCATACGATCAAGACGGGACGTATGGTAAAGGAAATGGTCGAGTATGAGAAACCGAATGGAGAGGTGAGAATCGTAAATATCGTACGTTTACTGATCACGAATCCGGACCCGGGAGCCTCGCCTCTGTTATTGGTCATGCTGAATGATATCACGGAGCAGCGTCAGGACCAGTTGGCGCTGATGAAAGTACAAGAGGCGGATAAGATGAAAAACGCTTTTATCGCTAATATGAGCCATGAGATACGGACCCCCCTGAATGCTATCGTTGGTTTTGCCCATCTCGTGACGGAAACGACTAATGCCAGTGAGCAAAGGGAATACTTTTCGATTATAAATAAGAATTGCGATTTATTGTTGAAACTGATTAACGATATCCTGGATTTGTCGAAGATCGAGTCCGGTCGGTTAAACTATAACGTGTCGGAAGTTGAATTGAGGGATATTTGCCAAGAGGCCTATGTGGTACAATCCTTGAAGATGACTTCCGATGTGGCATTATTATATAACTCGGTCGCCATGCCTTCTGTTCGTCTGTGGATCGATCCGCACCGGGTAGAACAGGTCTTGTTAAATCTCTTGTCTAATGCCATTAAGTTTACTTCCAAAGGTTTTATCTCGCTTTTTTATGAGGTGGAAGATATGTTCGTACGTGTCTCTGTCATGGATACCGGAATCGGGATATCAGAGGAAAAGCTGGAGTCTGTTTTCGAGCGTTTCGTGAAATTGGATGATTTTTATCAAGGGGCTGGTTTGGGACTACCGATCTGCAAGATGATTGTAGAGCAGTTGGGTGGCGAGATCGGTGTGCGATCTGAGCTTGGCAAAGGTTCCACTTTCTGGTTCACCTTACCATTGGTTGTTACGGATAAGGCTGTTGTGTAGAAGGATGATCCTTCTGTTTTAAGTGAATGTCAACTATATTAAATAAAAAAGAAATGAAAAATGCGGTTGTCTTTTTAGCGACAGGCTTTGAGGAAATAGAGGCCTTGGGTACGATTGATGTCTTGAGGCGTGGTGGTGTACGGGTTATGATGGTATCTATTACGGGTGACCGATTGGTGATAGGAGCTCATGATATTCCGGTAATGGCTGATTACCTGTTCGAGGAGGCGGATTTCAGTTGTGTCGATGCCTTGATTTTGCCGGGTGGAATACCCGGAAGCAACCATTTAAATGCGCATGCCCATTTGAAAGAATTAGTCAAGGAGAAAACGGAGGAAGGCGTATTAATCGGTGCTATCTGTGCTGGACCGATGGTTTTAGGTGGTCTTGGATTGCTAAAAGGGAAAAGGGCTACCTGTTTTCCTTTCTTCGAGCCAACAATGGTAGGCGCTACCCCTACGGATAATGGAGTAGAGCAGGATGGAAATATCATCACAAGCAAGGGGCCGGGTTTTATGTTTGAGTTCGGCTTGACGATCTTGAGGAATCTGAAAGGCGAGGAAATCGCTTTGGAAGTGGCGGATGCCTTATTATATGATGCTTTGTTGCATGGGACAAAGCATTAATGTGCTCGAAATTAAAAATCCCTAGAGAGAATGTCTCTAAGACATTCTCTCTAGGGATTTTTGTTGTAAAGAGTTTTCCCTTTCCTAAATTATTTCTGGAAAGATTTTTTCATACGTGCGATATCAGTCAAATAGTCTTGCAGATCTTGCTCGTGTTCTTCTTCCTCAGCTAAGATATGCTTAGCGATATCACAAGTCGTGAAGTCGATACCGTCCGTGAATTTAGCGATCTCTTGATAACGCAAGATGGCGCAACGCTCGGAGGCGACATTCTGGTTCAGAAGGCTGACTACGTCAAAGTCTGTCGGTGAATCATATTTGCATCGGGCTAATTCAAACCATTGTTTCGGATCAAGTACCGGAACTCCTTCCAATTCGATGATCCGGTCTGCCAATAATTGGGCATGATGCCTTTCCTCCTCGGCATGCTCCTCGAATTCACCTTGTACGTCGGAACGCATGGCTCCTTCAACGACCAAGGCTCCTACCCAATATTGATAGTATGCTAGCCATTCTTCCGCTAACGCGGCGTTTAGTTGAGATAATAAATTGTCGACATCCAATTTTCCTCTTAAAATTTTGACGCTTTCTTTTGCCATAGCTGTATTAATTTAGAATTAAACGTATTGTTCGTTTTTTATAGTTCTAACAAGCTTACTAGGGCATTGTTTATTGTTTGTCAAAATTTTAACGTTATGCTGCGATTGTTACAATTTAGGTAATTCCCAAGGTGCCCGGTAATAGGCTTTCGACAAGGCGGTAGCCTCGTTATCGCCGACAAACAAATTGTTTTTATCATCCCAATGGACTTCTCGTTGAACCCGGCAGGAGATATTCGCCAGATGAGCCATCTTCGCTACACGGGCACCGATAGCGACATCGGCGTTCGGAAGCTCACGGCTTTTAATGCAGCTCAACATGTTTCCCACATGATTATAAAGTCCTTTGCCTTCTCCTTTCTTGAAAGGAACGGCTTCCATGCGGGCTACGTTATTGGATACGACCGGTATGACTTCCCAACCGGCCCTGTCGAGTACCATCGTACCATTCTCCCCATAGAACGCTAATCCTTCCTTACGGTTATAGAGTCCGTGATTGATTCCGCAAGCGTGATCCCAGATGATATTAAAATCATCGTAGGCATAAGTCGCCATTAAAGTATCGGGTGTCTCCATAGCGTCGTCCGGATAGGCGAACTTGCCACCGCCTGAGAATACACGGCTGGGAAGGCCCGCGTTCATACCTTCTAGGGCATAATCCAGTAAATGTACACCCCAGTCCGACATCAAGCCTCCGGCATAATCCCAGAAAAAACGGAAATTATAATGAAAGCGATAAGGATTGAACGGACGTTTAGGAGCCGGGCCTAGCCACATATCGTAATCCACACCGGCGGGAGCGTCGCAATCCGGTTTAACCGGAAGTGTCGGCTTGCCGTCTTGGTAAGCCCAGACCTTGACCGTACGGATCCGTCCGATATTTCCCGCTTTCAAGAAATTAGCCGCCTCGTCCCAATGCGGGTCGCTACGTTGCCATTGGCCTACCTGTACGATCCGGTTATATTTACGGGCGGCTTTTTCCATCAGGTTACATTCCTCGATCGTATTGGAGAGCGGCTTCTCTACATATACGTCTTTTCCCGCTTGGCAAGCCCAGACCGTCGGAAGGCAATGCCAATGGTCCGGCGTACCGATAATGACTACATCTACGTCTTTATTATCGATTACTCGTCGCCAGTCCTTATATAAGTGAGGTACTTTTTTCCCTGTTTTCTTCTCAACGTCGGCAGCCCGTTTGTTTAACCATTCGTCATCGACATCGCAAAGAGCCACGCATTCCGTCTCCGGATAATCAAGAAAAGTATTCAAATCCCCGTATCCCATGCTACGGCATCCGATGAGGGCTACTTTTACTTTGTTGCTAGGGGCGGTTTGTCCGTATATGGAGGAATACGATTTACCGATAAGCGGCGATAAAGTAAGTCCGGACATGATAAGTCCGGTTTTTTGCATAAAAGTACGTCTGTTCATGATATTAGTTTTTAATACTGTTATAAATATATTCCATATCCACGTGCTCCCTTACGAGGGCGGCGAGTTTGTCATACTGCTCTTCCTTAAAAGCGGCATAATCGAAAGGACCTGTAGTCGTTTCCGTGTCAAAGCCTTCAGCTAAGTTGTCCAATACGGCCGGATTATCAAGGATACCATGCATATAACTTCCCCAGCATCGGTTGTTGAGGTAATATCCGTCCGTTCGTCCGTCTTCCAGTCGGGCTACGGGCTGTTCGGGGGCGTCACCCAATAGGGTGGTTCGTCCCATATGTATTTCGTATCCTTTACAATCCTTATTCTCCGAGGAGGGGAGGAAAGCAAAGTCGCTTTGTCTCGTGATCTTCTCCTGCTCGATGACCGTGCATTGAGGCAGAAGACCTAGACCGGGAATCGCCGGGATATTTCCCTCGATACTTTCCGGATCTTCCAAGCGGACTCCCATCATTTGATAGCCACCGCAAATACCGATCACCTTTTTACCCGCTTTATGCGCCCGGATAATCGCCATCGCTATCCCATTGGCCCGCAGGCTTTGTAAGTCCGATAACGTATTCTTTGAGCCGGGGAGCAGGATGATGTCGGCTTTCTCTATCTCATCGATATTGTTGGTATAATAAGGATTGAAACGGGGGTCCATCTCCAATACATCAAAATCCGTGAAATTAGACATTCGTTTCAGCAGGATGATAGCTACATTGATTTTCCCGTCTTTATAAGTGTTATTTTTCATATCCAACGCTACGGAATCCTCTTCCTCTATCTTGATATCCCGAAACCATGGAATTACGCCTACCACGGGAATCCCGGTCAATTCCTTTAACAGGCTCCGTCCTTCCTCGAATAAAGAGGCGTCTCCACGGAATTTATTGATGATAACCCCTTTCATTAACGCTCGTTCCTCCGGTCGTAATAAAGCGATCGTTCCATATACAGAGCCGAATACGCCCCCCCGGTCTATATCCGCAACTAAATAGGTAGAGGCTCCGGCAGCGATCGCCATCCGCATATTGGTGATATCCCGGTCTCGCAGGTTTAGTTCGGAGATGCTTCCGGCTCCTTCCAATACGATCGGGTTATAGCGAGCTTCCAGACGCTTGAAGGCTTCGATGGCTTCCTTAAATAGCTCCTCCTTCTGGTTTTGTATCCCGAAATAATCCTTGGCGGACATATTGCCGACTGGCTTTCCGTTTAATACGACTTGCGAGCTTTTATCATTTGTCGGCTTTAGTAATATCGGGTTCATATCCGTATGCGGGGAAATACCGCAGGCCTCCGCTTGTACGACTTGCGCCCGGCCCATCTCGCCGCCTTCCGGGGTAGAGTAGGAATTGAGGGACATATTTTGTGCCTTGAACGGTGCCGGTTGATAACCATCTTGCTTGAAAATACGGCAAAACGCCGCATTGATAACGCTTTTACCCGCATCAGAGCAGGTTCCGACAAACATAATCGGTCGTAGGTGTTGCTTCATCTGTATAGATTTTATTTACACAGTGTACAAAGGTAGTATTTTTGGCCTTTTTATTAAGGAGAAGATATGAAAAAAGAAGAAGATTTTGTTATGGGCCTGTCCATCTACATGGCTTGTCTGCGTGAGAAAAAACGGTATTCCACGGCGAAGAGTTATCAAGATGCCTTGAATTCGTTCAAGTGCTTTTGCGGTATGGAGGCGATTCCTTATGCCTATATTAATAGGAACAGGCTTTTGTGCTATCAGTCATGGTTGTTGGGTGGGGGCCGTTCGTTGAATACGGTGTCCACCTATATGCGTCGGATCCGTCACATTTATAACTTAGCCGTGGAGGCGAACGAGGCTCCCTTTGTACCCAACCTGTTCAAGGATGTCTTCACGGGCGTTGAAAGCAAGCGGAAGAAGGCGTTGCCGCGAGAGATGCTGGAGCGTATGTTTAACGCCCCGTTGGAGGATCCGTCCTTGCGGCGTGTACAGTTGACCGTTCGGTTGATGTTCGCGTTCAGCGGGATAGCGTTTGTGGATCTTGCGCATTTGAAATGGGAGAATATCCGGGATGGGATATTGCAGTATCACCGACAAAAGAGCGGGTCTCTCATACAGCTGGAGATTCCCTCCGGTGCGTTGCGGCTGTTGGATGAGTTGTCCGCTTGTACGGCAAAGGAATCCTTTTATTTATTTCCTTTTTTGAGTGGAAGGAGAACCGGTGAGGCGGCCTACAAAGAATATAACAGGACCTTGTCCCGCTTTAACCATGACTTGAAGTTGTTGGCGAGATCG
>JAAGKN010000761.1_pt1 | contig 91505 bp, 85 predicted proteins | sample 6206371 | NCBI WGS metagenome assembly JAAGKN01 (sample SAMN11533720, study PRJNA540317) | gut metagenome | isolation source: fecal pellets from male and female animal of same cohort | host: Peromyscus leucopus | place: USA:CA | collected 2017 | reverse complement strand
TCGACTTGCATGTATTAGGCACGCCGCCAGCGTTCGTCCTGAGCCAGGATCAAACTCTCGAATATATTGTTATATATACACCCTTTGGTGCTTATATACCCGTTCGTTTGTTAGCTCTTTTCTCGAATACTAACGTTTTGTAAAGTTCATATAAACTTTTCTTGGAATTGACAAGGTCTTAACCTTGTGCAATTGTCATAATCCATTTCTTGGATTACCGCTTTTTCCACTGTTTACTTTTCAAACATCACGTCGTCGCAAGTTTCATATCTTTCACTTTTGCTCAAGCGCAAAAGCTCACTCATTCCACTGCGACTCCTCTTTTCCAAAAATCGCGTACTTCGTACATGATTTTTGGAAATCCTCTAAAACCTTTTTCGGTTTCTCGGATGCCCTGAAACCTTTTTCGGTTCCTCGGGTGCACTGAAAAACATTCAAGTTTTTCAGATCCTCTGAAAACAAATCTCAGAGTTTTTATGTTACCCTCTTTTGAGAGTGCCTGAATATCTTACCACATCTGAAATCCTTTGTCAATACTTTTTTCAAAAATATTTTAAATTTATTTCTGATTGCTTTAAAACATTCCTTCCCTCTCGGGGCAACTTTGATAGTATACCACCTTCTTCTGTTTTTGTCAACACCTTTTTGCAAAATCTTTTTAAAGAAAATTTAAAAGCGGAGGAATCACCCTCCGCTTTTGATTTTTATCAATTTAATTCAAAACATATACTTTTGCAGAGCGTCTGCCGAATTTGCGTACATCCGCAGCGGAATTAAAGAATAAATCAATCTTATTTCCCTTAATCGCGCCGCCGGTATCGCCGGCAACTGCATAACCATACGTCCATGAACCGTCAACCGCCTCAATATACAACCGCGAACCAAGCGGAATAACTCTGGGGTCTACCGCAACAACGCCATACTGCGCCTGCATACCGGTAGCGGTACGCCCATAGCCGGGGTCGCCCGGTCTTTTGCCGCAGCTTTCATAAGAAAGGTCATACGCTGTGGCATTGCATTGTAAAACCTTGCTGTAGCTCAAACTCCCGCCACGGGAGGGGAGAGAACCTGCAGATGCAATCTGAAAGCTTGCCGCCGTCACTTTTGCGCCGACCTCTTTCACCTCATCTACCGCCTCAACCAAAACCTCTTCTCCAACCAACTCACGCGAAACTTCTACGCCATCCTGATAAGAAATCTGGTAAGACTTTCTTTTTACTCCATTCTGCCCGGCTTGCGCAACTTTAGTTTCGCCACTGTTCATGTCTTTGTTAATTTTCTCTTTCACAGCAAAAGGAATTTCCTCTTCTGTTGCCACAATTTCTTCCGCCGTCTTTACTAAAGTCAAATTCGCACCGCTCTCGGCAATTGCTGTCAAATTAGGCGTAACAATATCTTTTTCGTTTGCCTGAAAACCAAGCTCTGCAAAAATTTCTCCGACTTTTCTTTTGGTCGTCAGATATTCTTTTGTTTCTCCCATTGCTGTAATTGTAACCGGCATCGCCCGATAAATCTCAATCACCATATTGTCAGCCAAAAGCGTGTCGGAAGATACATTCATTTTATCACTATCACTTAAAGCGATTCCCAGTTTGTTTAAAACTCCGTCCACATTTTTCTGAAATGTCCGAATCTCAATCGGAGTTTTTTCACTTTCCGCGATAGTCACTGTTCTCATGGATGACCACACAAAACTGCAGCAGCTTGCAACGGTCACCATTGCCAAAAGCACATAAGCTGTAAGTTGTCTGGCTGATACTGGGATTTTCGGCATCTTGACAGAATCCAAGATTTCCGACATCTTGCCTATCAGTCTTTTCATTCAATCACCTCGTATAAAATTTACAAGTTTTGTAAATTGGATTTTAAAACAGTTCCTATTATAACTTTAATTTTCTTTCGAGTCAACCGAAGTGAGCCATGACTATTCCGACTGAGACGGTCTCACTCCGTCTCAGCTAACTTCTCGTTTAAAAAAACCAACTTTGTTTCTCGAATCCGTCCAAATCCTCCCGAATACTCATGAATTGTAAAAAAATGGTTTTTACATTTCACCTTGCGTCTGACGTAAAATTTTGATATACTGTTGTCAAACATATTTTGACAAACCTGAGGTATTCCTTATGAAACTTCCTATTGAAATACATCCGCACGAACGGGTAGACGACCTGCAAATCAACAATCTTCGCCTGATTCAAAATCCCGTTCAATTTTGCTTTGGCGTAGACGCGGTTCTGCTTGCGCACTACGCCGCACAAACAATGAAACCAAACGCCAACGTCTTAGATCTGTGCAGCGGAAACGGAATCATACCGATTTTGCTGACCGCTAAAACCAAAGCCGCTCACATCGTTGGTTTGGAACTGCAAAGCGACATTGTAGAAATGGCGGAACGCAGTATTTTTCTGAACGATTTGCACAAGCTGGTCAACATGGTCTGTGCAAACGTAACAGACGCGCCCGCGATATTAGGCAAAGGAAAGTTTGACCATATCACCTGCAACCCGCCTTACAAGGAGGCAGGAGGCGGAATTACCAACAGTAACGATGCGGTGACGATTGCCAGGCACGAGATATATTGTACTTTAGATAATATTATAGAAGTTTCCGCGCAGCTTTTAAAACCCTGCGGCAAACTGTGTATGGTACACAGACCGGAACGGCTGGCAGACCTCCTTACCGGTATGCGCAAGTATCGGATAGAGCCGAAGCGACTACGTTTTGTGCATCCCTCGCCTTATAAAACGGCTACCATGATACTGGTAGAGGGAACAAAACACGGAAAGCCAAAACTGTTTTTAGACCCTCCCTTATATATATATGAAGAAAAAGGTCAATACAGTGAAGAAATTAACGAAATATATTGCAGGAAATGAGGAAAAAACAATGACAGGAACGCTTTATCTGTGCGCAACACCGATAGGGAACTTGGGTGATATTACTCTGCGCACTTTAGAAACTTTAAAAAGTGTGGACATCATCGCTGCAGAGGATACGCGACGTACATTGACTCTGCTCAATCATTTTGAAATTCACGCATCGCTGACCAGTTATTATGAGCATAACAAAGCACAAAAGGGAAAAGTGCTGATTGAACAGCTTTTGGCAGGAAAAAGTATTGCTCTGGTTTCAGACGCGGGAATGCCGGGCATCTCCGATCCGGGACAAATGCTGGTGGAATCCTGTATTGCGCACGATATTCGGGTAGAAGCTTTGCCCGGCGCCTCCGCCTGCATCACCGCTTTAGTCGCGTCGGGTTTGGAAACCAGCCGTTTTTCATTTGAAGGTTTTTTAAGTATGAACCGTACCGGACGGGCGGAACGCTTACAGGAAGTCAAAAACGACCCGCGTACTTTAATTTTCTACGAAGCGCCTCATAAGCTGATTGCTACACTTCGTGATATGCTGGAAGCTTGGGGAAATCGAAAAATCGTTTTGGCGCGGGAATTGACAAAGAAATATGAGGAATACCGCCGCACTACTCTGCAAGACGCGTTAGAACATTACGAAACCAATCCGCCAAAAGGTGAATTTGTACTAATTATAGAAGGAAAAAATCCTCAGGAACTGGAAAATGAGCAAAGACAGCAAATGCCTGCGCCGGAAGAATTGCTGCAACGATACGCAAAAGACGGAATGCGCGGACGCGAACTTGTCAAAATGGTAGCCGAGGAATTAGGCTTACCCAAACGAGAGGTATATGACCTCTATTTGACATTAAAGAAATAACCATCCTCCCTGCTTGCACGGTTGACAATCCGCCTTTCATTTGTTACAATATAGTCAGTTGACCATATTTTGTAAATTTTATAGGAGGAATTCAAAATGAAAAATAAGTTTAACAACTTATCGGTGCAAATGTTTGACAATATCGGCGGAAAAATCAAGCTGATTGCAAAAGTGCTTTGCTGGATTGGCATTATCGTTTCCGCAATCTTTTTTGTTCTCTCGGTTTTATATGGTATTTCCTCGTTCTTTTCGTCGTTCAAAGCGCTCAAATATGTATTCTCGCGCGCGGGAAGAAACGTCATGCCCTTTATCGGCAGAGGATTTGTCACTTTCATTGTCTCCATCATCGTGGGGGCGTTAGGATTTATTATTGGCTCTTTCCTTTCGTGGGTTGGCAGCGTTCGTCTCTACGGTTACGGCGAATTGATTGAGCGCACGGCAGAGGTTGCCGAAAACACAAGACCGGCAGCAGAAAAAATTTCGCAAGCCGATACTACAGCAGTAATCTCCAATCAAGACACGCCTACAATGTAGATACATTTTTCCTACAATGAATAAAGCGGTCTGCCTGATTTGGCAGACCGCTTTATTGTGGAAATTTTTTCTCTTACTTGCACTGCTCGTCCATTTTCGCGATACAGCCTTTGCAAATTCTCTTGTCCATGTAAGAGATAACATCGGTCGCGTCTCCGCAGAAAATACAAGCCGGCTCATATTTTTTCAAAATGATGTTATCACCTTCCACATAAATTTCCAGAGGATCACGCTGCGCAATATTCAAAGTAGTACGCAACTCCTTCGGGAGAACAACACGTCCCAACTCATCCACTTTTCTAACTATGCCTGTCGATTTCATTTTTCAACATTCCTTTCTGTAAAATTTTGTATCTTTTACAAGTATTTTAACATATTTTTCATAAACAGTCAAGCGAAATTTTCACAATTTTATATTTTTTACAAATATTTTCAATTTTATCCCCTTATTTTGTCGTTTTTTCCAATATTATGAACTCGCACTCTTATTATCTGCTACTCTCCCTGAAAAAATGTCAAAAACAGAAACACTGCAAGCGGCAAAGCAGATAACATCGAAACAGCTATCCCGCCAACACGTTTCCCTTTTTGAAAAACTGCCACTCCATAGCTGATAGTGTATACCATTTCCCATAACAATGCCAAAAAAAACAAAATTTGATACCCTGTCAACATACTTTCTCATTCCTCTCATTGGCATATCAGCAATACTCTCATTTTCAAACTTTTAAATACCCTGTCAAAATTACCCCTCTGTTGACAAGGGCAAAGTTGTTCCGCCGCGACGAATTTTTAACTGCACATTCAATGCAAACTCTGCCCGACCGTAACAATCTTTCCAGCCCAGCGATTCCCATTCCTTCCATGTTCGGCATTGCCTTTTTGCTATATTACCAAATCCTAAAATATCCGCCTGATACTCTCGACAGGTTCTTTCCAAAAAATCCGTCAGTTCTGTCTGCAAAATCTGCTGTGCATATTGCTCCAATCGGTCATAATCCCACGAATCCGAAATCTGCGCTCCCAGAAAATTAGAATTGACATCCAATGCAACACCAATTTTTGGCACTCCATTCTGAAGTTCAACCTGATACCGCGGCTTTTTATTCATCCAAATTTGAAATGTAACATTTTTTGCCGAATCATACAAGTCCGGAGCGGAAAAGAACGCGGTTTTAACATCTCCGCACAGAATACGATACATCAACGCGTCTTCTCCGTTCATTTCCCCTACCATTTTTTTATCCTGAAAAACAGCCATACCAAGCATTTCCGATTTCACATCCGACAACCGCGGAATATCTCCTGCGGAAAAATTAACATTGCCGATAGCCGCCTCATGCCCCAAGCTCTCATAAACACGTTCGGAAATCTCCAATTTTTCCATGGATTTTGAAACGCCTGCCAGCGGCAAAACCGGACTGCGCGCCTCTCCCGTCAGGGAATCCACAAACTCTCTGAGTTCTATCATAGGCGCGTACACCATTGCATCATCTTTTGTCAACAATTCATAGTATTTCGCTGTATTTGCCTCCAACTTTGGATTTACACTTTTCAAAAAAGCCTCCGCCGAAGAACGCGCCACCGCGATATTAGTATTCGGCCGTATTTCCCGCTCCTGCATCAGAAGCTGAGACAAATCCAAAATACCCTCCTGCGCCAGCTCTGCCGAAAATACAATCAGTTTAATATGAGACAGATTCGGCTGCTTACTCATGAAATTGTGCAGCAAATTACACGCAATATAGTAATCAGGTGCTTCTACCGTAACGTTAGTGACAGTCGGATTGCCGCTGTCCCACACCTCGCCCTCCGTCTGTTCCTCGCTCTCTCCCCCGCCTCCGCCGCCGGAGGATTCCTCTCCTCCACCGGTGGCAAGCGGATTGGAAAATTGAAAGGTAAAGCGCAGCCCGCGCTCCGTCTCCCCCAAGTCTATCCCCAACGCAATCATATAGCCTGTCTCGTCAATTTCTCTGCTGTCATAACAGCCCGTCAGCATCGTCAAAACAAAGCTCAGACACAATCCCAAGACAAAAATCCTACTCCTGTTCAACCGCTGACATCTCCTTTCCTTTGCCTCTCAACCGTGCCAAGGCGGCGCAAATAATCGGAAGCAAAAATCCAACACTCCACATCACCAGTGAGGAAAGATAGACGATATGATGCAGCCCGTCACTGCGCTGCACCGTCAGCGCAAGCAGAAAACTTAAAAGACTGAACACCCATACCAACGGTCGGCTGCGTGGCAGTTCAAACATATCCGCAAAAATATACGTAATAAAAAATAAGCTTAGCGACAGATAAAGCATTCCAACGATTGCCAGCGCCAGCATATAAAATGCGTCTAATCTTTGAAAAAACCGTCCGTAATATACCACCTTTGCCAAAGGATAGATAGGGATATTGGTATCTGCCGAGGTCGGATAAGGAACCAGCATGACAAAGGTTAAAACAACCGCCACGGTAATCAAAATTCCTCCCAATGCCGAAAAGAATCCCACACGCCGCCACCGCACTTTTTTCTTAGCAAACGGATTTAATAAAAACAAAACAATGATATCCGAATAAATGGAGAGTGTCAGCAAGCCCTTGCCAAATACCTTATCCGCTCCCGTTCCCAATATCGGAAACAAATTGCCCACCGTGCCGAATCGCATGGCAGAAAAGACGATTGCCATTGTGATAAATACAGCCACAGGAACAGCGAGTACGTGCAAGCGGGCAATCGCGTCAAACCCACTGAGCACCCCGACAACCATCGCCACTACAAAGAAAAGCATAACAAACGCCAACGCCGCCGAGGGGAATGCAACCGTTTTCATCACCTCTGTAAATTCCCGCAGGGCAAGCGCGTTGGAAAATATCAGATACAAAAGCAAAACCGCGCCCGCCAGATACCGCCCGAATTTCCCTGCCGCCAACTCCGCGACCTCTAAAATATTTGACTTGCCCAATTTTTTATACAATAGAAAAATCAGTGCAACCAGCCCCACCGCGACGCCACCGCTCACTACGGCGGTGAGCCATCCGCCTGTCCCCGACACCTCCGCAAACAACCGCGGAAAGCCGGTAAAAACCTTGTACGTCAATACATTTAGCATGATACAGGCGATTTCCCACCGCCCTAACTCATATTTCTCAGGCATTTATCTGAACTCCTTTCCATTCAAGTCTGTCACTTCTCGTCCTTCTCCGCCCATTTTCGGCTAATCGGCGGTTGTCTATCCTCCGACTGAGGTTTCAAAGCAGACGGACGCTTTTCTTTTTTCCAGATAGGACTGACAAAAATTGACCTTGCCGCGGACTGCGCCCCATGGGGGGTGAGCGGAGATAAAAACGGCACACCCATCATATTTACTCCCGCTAACATTACGCCATTGATAAAGATTCCGCACGCAATACCCAAAAATCCGCCTATCGCGCCTAAAACAATATAAAGAAACCGAAGGATACTGAGCGCGCGGGAAAGTGCCATCGACGGCGTTGCAAAAGAACCAACCCCCGCCGCCGCAACAATAATAATCAGAATAGGACTAACCAAATTCGCGCTCACCGCCGCTTGTCCCAAAATCAGCGCCCCGATAATACCGATAGTAGAACCCACCGGATTCGGAATTCTCACAGACGCTTCCTTAATCAACTCAAACCCAAATTCCATAATGATAAGTTCCAAAACAATCGGAAAAGGGACTTTTTCCCGCGTCGCCTCAATCGCAAGCAACAAATCCGTCGGAAAAACCTCGTGATGATACAACGCGACCGCCACAAAGCAGGCAGGCAAAAACAGAGATAGGAAGATGCCGAACAGACGCACCGCTTTCATAAAATTTGCCTCCGGCACTCGGACGTAGTTATCCTCGGACGCCTCCACCAAATCCGCCGCCGTAGTCGGCAGCACCAAAACAAACGGGCTACCCTGCACAATCACCACCACTTTCCCTTCCGCAAGCATGGACGCTGCCCTGTCCGGACGTTCTGTCTTTAAAATATGCGGCATAGGTAAAAATGTACTGTCCTCTATCAACATTTCAATATCGGCGGAAGAAAAAATATATTCCACATCAATTAACTTAAGCCGTCGCCGCACCTCCGCCACCAAGGATTCATTGGTGACTCCCCGCAGGTACAGCAAACCGCAAGGGGTTTTGCTTTTTGTGCCGACCGGAATATTTTCCGCAATCAAATCCGCGTCCTTTAAAATTTTGCGAATCAGCGCAAGGTTTGTCATAATCGTTTCGTTAAACGCTTCCTGAGGTCCCGTCAATGACGCTTCATTTGAAGGCGAATCCACTCCGCGCCCTTTCCACCCCTTGACATCTGCTACAAAAGCGCAATTACACCCTTGTACAAAAATGGCGCAGCAACCAAACTCCACCATCTGTATCACCTTTTCAAAATTTGCCTCCATGCTCAGCGACGCCTGTGCTACAATCCTGCGGTAAACCGTCTGCACAATATCCCCGCTCAACGGCTCTGATGTTCCGCTTGTGATAAGAGACCGCAAAATATCACGGTTGATAATATTTTTGTCTGACATACCGTCATAAAATATCAGAAACGCGTCCGCCGTTCCGTCACCAAATTTCACTTGAAATTCCCGAATCATGAAATCAAAATTTCTCGGTACATCAAAGATGTACCTGATATAGTCCAAATTTTCGCAAAGCTGTAAGCTGACACTCCGCGCAGAATCACTGTCCGACGGCATTTTTTTCGCAGACGGAGCCGCAAGCTCAAATTCCGTCTCCATAGGTGCTGCATTATATAGAAATAAGTCCCTGACCTGTTTCAGTTTCATAGCGCCAAATCTCCTTTTTCGACCAATTCCGTCTTTTGTGCAAAACCAAATTGATTTGTCTGTCCTATTATCCCCCAAATATTAAAAAAAATTCCGTTACCGAATTGTAACAGAACTGTTATAATCTTTTTATAAAAAAAGTATTGTAATGTTACTTCCACTGTGGTATAATTTTATACTTTACATTTCAGAAAAAGTATGGTATAATATATATGTAAGTTTTGTATGTTTTAGAAAAGCAGCCCATTCGGCGTGCTTTAGTCAACCGCCTGCCATGAGTAAATTTCATTTCTCACAGCAGATATACCATTAGAAAAAGGTGGCGCAACATGATAAAAGCAAATGACATTTCACGAATAAAGTCCGGACTTTCCGACAACGTCGGACGCAAAGTTCAGCTTACCGCAAAGCGCGGCAGAAAAAAAGCAATGGTACGCATGGGAGTAATCGAAGGCACCTATCCCAGTATTTTCACAGTAAAATTAGACGCCGTAGAAAACACCTCCCGTCAGGAACGTGTGGTATCGTTCAGCTACGCGGACATTTTAACCCGCGCAGTGGAAATCAATGTATGTGCAGATTCGGACAGCAATACTGCTGTAGAACCCGCGTAAAACAAAACGAAATTTTTAACAAAAAATACGGCGTGGAGAATCCCGCCGTATTTTTTTGTGTCGTCAATATATTTCCGAAGATTTGCTACAGCAATATATCTTCCAAAGAACGCTTAGGTACCTGAAGCACATCGTTTGTGTCATAATAATATTTCACGCTGTCCGTATATTCCGCCGTTTCCGACTGTTCCGCCGGATATCCCAAAGCAATCACGGTATGCAGTTTCAGCGGCGGCTCAATCTGTAATATCCGGCTGATTTCCGGCTTGTTGATTGCGCCTAACCAACACCCGCCTATCCCTTGCTCTAACGCCGTGAGAAAAATATTTTGCGCTGCCGCGCCAATCTCACAAAAGTCCTCCGCTTTTTTGATATCCGTATCCACACATACCGCGATAAAAGCGGTAGGTGCTTCCTCCGCAGTAGAATTCCGGTCAGGCAGATACCCCGCCCACTTCGTCTGCTCAAAAATCTGTTGAACCAATTCCGGTTCATTCACAATTTTGTATTTCAGCGGCTGCATATTAGCGCCGCTCGGCGCAAGACGAGCCGCATCCACGCATTGGCGCAGCAATTCTTCCGATACCGCTTTTTGCTCAAACCGCCGAATACTTCTCCTGTTTTTAATCAAATCATACACACTCATGCGCCTTTACTCCTCTCATTATTATGTATATACCAATCCCACACCATCACTTGCGCGGGATTTTTCGCAATCGCATCAATCAAATATGCCTTGGTTGGCTTTCCCCTATGGTCGCTGTAAACCTCTGTCGAAACCTCCACCTCATGAATTTGCGGCGAAAAATCTATCGCATACGCGCCAATCACAATTTTGCCCCGCACCGCGTCTATCTGCGGCTCAATCAAAGTGACAAAGCGCTCCTTTACCTCCGACGGCGGCGCGGAAAACTCAAATTCGTCCCGCATAACCGCGCCATCCTCCGTAAACCGAAAACTTCGCTTTACAGATTGAATGGTCTTGTCGGGATAGGCGCCCCCGATTTCCAGCATCGCGCCGTCATCATCTGCCCGCAGTAATTTGCCGCAGTATTCCGCGCCCGCCGCCTGCTCTCTGCCGTTGATATACGGAACACTATGTCCGAGCGAACGGGTGACTAAAAACTCATATCGTTTTTCTCGAAAATAGTCTTTCACATACTCGCCGGCGCCGAAATCGCACAGCACCTGCCCGTCCTCGGTACAAAAAATAAAACTGCCTATGTCATTATGATTATGCGGTTCATCATTATGCCCCGCTTTTACTGCCAAAGTATAATCCGGTGTACGGTGAATATACCAACCCGCCTCTGCGAAAATATCAGTCTGTGCCAATCTGCTCTCGTTATCGCTGCCGCTATCCGTCCACAAAAACGCGCGGATAAAATGCCCCCACCGATAGCAATGATCCTGCAAAACAGGCGCAAACTGCCGCGGCAAATATAAATCGGCATATTCCCGTTTTAAATAGTGAGATAATCCGTACATTGCGGAAAATTTTTCACTTCCGTCCGCAAAACTGACTGCTGCATCCGGCGAGCGCAGAATAATTTTTTGCTGGTAATGCGCAACCGTCCTGACTTTATCCAACTTAAAATAATCCGTTGCTCCGTTTGTATAATTACGCAGCAAATCTGCACCCATTACAAAAAAACCGAACCCGTAATTCCAATAATCATATCCCTCCAGACAGCAGCCGTCCTCCGTGAAACTTTGTAAAAAGTAAGAGAATGTGTTTTCCAGCTGCGGCAGTGCCGCCGCAATCTCCTCCTGCTCCGCACAGTACAAAAAGACTGCCAATATACTGCCCGCGCAAACCGCCGCCCAATTATTCTTCACAGTTTCCCAAAAATATGACTCGTCTCTGTTCAGAAAAGAATCTATGATTCTCGTCCTCAATTCTGATTGTATTCTGCGCTTCACCAAATCAGAAAGGACATCTTCGAGCAAGCAGTATATCTCCGCTAAAGCAAAGCCTGTTTCGCACGCGAATAAATCCAGCCAGATTTTCTGCTTGGCAATCGGCTGTTCTGTCCTGACATGCGCCGGCAACGCCCAGGTGTACTCATCGCAGATATGCCAAATGATGTCCTCCAACGCGTCTATGTACTTTTGCTCTCCCGTCAGTTTGCTCATGAAAGCGAACACATTGAGCCGTTTTCGCCGCTCAAAATACAGGTCTTCATAAATATATCGATTGCCTGTCTGTTCAAATAATATAAATTTGCTGTGCGGCAAAGACGACACCGATTCATTCAGGCATTGCTCCGCCGCGCGCCGCACCTCGTCCACCCGCTCAGCATACTCCTGCCGCGTCTGAATCATTTCCCACCGCTCCGCTGTGTTTTCCTTTAAAATATTTCGCATACTTTCCCCCACTTTTTTCTTTATCTAAATGCTATCCCAACGCAATAATGCGTTTCAAATAGTCCAATGTTTGAAAATTGCTTCCGACATGCGCCTGCAAGTAAGCCTCGCTCAGCTTTCCCAGATATTCCATCGCCTGCGGAGACATTTGAAAAGAAAAAATACGGTTCTGCTCTGACGCGCATATGTAATCAATCGCATGACACATTGCGTCTGTTACCCGCGCCATTCCTTTCGGAATACCGCCGCACTTCGCGCACAAAACTGACCCCTCCTGCAAATGCAGCCACGTCAAATCCTCTGTCGCGCCGCAGGCAGAGCATTGCCGCGTATCGGGGGAGTACCCCGCCTGTGCCGCCGCCCGCAATTCTAATACCGTTTTCAGCAACGCCGGAGGAACTTTATCCTCCGCCAGCAAATATAGCGTATTCAACACCAACCGCAGCAATTCCTCATCGGGTGAATTTTCAGGTATCAGCTTATTGATAATTTCACAAAAATAGGAGGCATATGCAAACTTATCCAAAGACTCCCTCAGCCCTGCAAAGGATTGAATTGGCTGTGCCTCATTAATATGATACAAACTCTTTTCCCGCCCGTGAAACATGGTAAAACTGCCGTAAACCAACAGCTGCGTTCCCGCGCGCAGCTTGGATTTCGCCGTGCGCACCCGTCCCGCAATAGCAGAAATCAACCCTATCTCTTTTGTCACAACGGTGAGTATCATGCTGTCCTCGCCGTACTTCACAGCCCGCGTCACCAAGCCCTCCGCTTTGACAAGTCCCATGCTCTCACCGCCTTTCCTGCCCGCTGCTGAAATTCAGCGCAGACTCGCCTGTTCCTGCTTTCCACCCCATGCGGCTTGCACCTGTTCCTCTTTCCGCTCCGCCGTCTGCGGAATCTTTTTATAATTCAAATAACTGTTAATATCTCCTGTTGCCGCAAATACATTCCATGCCATTTCTGTCCATTTATCCATCATCTTTTCCTCCGCACATGAAAACATTTTCTGTTTTTAGTATGCGGTTCAGGAATTTTTATATACAGACATATTTTTCTATTTTCAATAATCTAATCTAAGTCGTAACGCAGCGTGCTGTTGAGAAAACTTTCTCTGTTGCGCCAATCCTCTTTCACGCGCACCCACAATTTCAGGTACACCTTTTCGCCCAGCAAACGCTCAATATCCGCACGTGCCTGCGACCCGATATCCTTCAGCTTCTCTCCGCCCTTACCGATAATGATTCCCTTATGGCTCTGCTTTTCGCAGTAAATCGCCGCCATGATTTCATACCCACCGTTTTCCCGATGCGTCATCTTTTCAATCTCCACCGCTATGCCGTGCGGCACTTCCTTATTCAGCAAACGTAACGTCTTTTCCCGAATAAATTCCGCTATAATCTGCTGTTCCGGTTGGTCCGTCACCATTCCGTCCTCAAAATACTGCGGACCTTCCGGCAAAAGGTCTTTGACCTCCTCCAACAATGCGGACAAATTTTCTCCATGCTTTGCGGAAATCGGCACAATACTGCGAAAATCGTACAATCCGTTCAGCTTGTCCAACACCGGTAAAAGTTGATCCTTTTGCACTGTATCCGCTTTGTTGACGACAAGTACCACAGGCACACCCCGTGTATTCAACCCCTCCAATGCTTGCCGTTCCAATTCATACCCCTCTGCATGGATATTACAGTCCACCACATAAAGTAACACATCAATATCCTGCACGGCGTTTGAAATATCCTTTGCCATACGCTGTCCCAGCTTGGTACGCGCCTTATGAATTCCGGGCGTGTCTATCAGCACCATCTGGCAATCCTCCTGCGTATATACCCCCAAAATTTTGTTCCGCGTGGTCTGCGGTTTGTTGGAAACAATGGCAATTTTTTCACCGATAATTCGATTCAGCAAGGTGGATTTGCCCGCGTTCGGGCGTCCCGCTATCGCAATAAAACCTGATTTCATATATAATAACCCCTTTTTATACGAAAAGGAAATTCTCTAAGCAGATTGGGACAAACGCGAGCGCAGACGTATGCTGATACTTCAAGCTCACATTTGGCACAAGATGCAACGCGAATTTTCTTTTCATTTTTAATGTTCCGTGAATTGATTATACGGCTTTGACCTGACTGAAAATATAAACACTGTACAAACTGCCACATATACAACCACCATCGCAACGGTAAGCCAAGACGAGGTAAGCACATTCCAAACATGACGCAGCTTGACCAAATCCGAAAACACTTCAAACGCAATAATGACCGCGCAGGCAGCGGAAATCAACACCGCTCCCGCCGCTATATCCTTTGCTTTTTTGGCAAGCGCGTGATATTCCGGCGAGCAAAGGTCTACCACCGTTTCCACCGCCGTATTAATCATCTCTGTCACAAAAACAAAAATAACGCCGAATACCAACAGTGGAATCCGACTCTCCGGCACTCCGTAAAAATAGGAAAATACCGCCACCGACAACGCCGCCACCATGTGAATGCGAAAGTTGCGTTCTCTGCGGATACAGTGCCACACGCCTTGCAATGCATAGAAAAAACTTCTAATCAAATTCATCGTGTCAACCCCATTTGATTCAAAATTTCATTTTGATATCCGAACATGACTTCTTCCTCCTCCGGCGTCATGTGGTCATAACCCAACAAATGCAGCATGGAATGGACGGTCAGAAATCCCACTTCCCGCTCCATGGAATGTCCGTATTCCTCCGCCTGCTCGGCAGCGCGTTCCAAAGAAATCACAATATCCCCAAGCAAAACTTCGCCCTTTTCGTTGACGTCCAAAAATTCCTCCATCACATTGCCGTCCTCATCATATTCCAACAACGGAAAAGAAAGAACATCCGTCGCGCGGTCAATCCCGCGGTGCAGCTTGTTCAGCGTATGAATTTCCTCATTGTCCACCAGCATAACGCTGACCTCCACACGGTCGCTTTCCTCCATATGTTTCAGACTTGCCTGAACCGCCTGCTTTATCAGCGCGCGCAGTTCCGGCGTAACGCGAAACTGTTTCTGTTCATTTCTGATACTGACTTTCATAATGATTTCCAACTTTCTTCTTACATTACCATAATCATACAATATCAAGCCCGAAAAGTCAAGAGCTACCCGTTTTTAATATATTTGCAGTCATAATAAACGCTATCCTTTTGGAAGAAACAGCAAGTCGCCAAACCCTCTCGCCGCGAAAGAAGCTTGAAAAAAGAGGAGCGCCGCAAAACTTCGGCACTCCTCTCTTTTCCGTTACACGCTGAATCGATAACCCGCGCCCCAAACGGTTTCAATATACTGCGGCTGAGACGGATTCTCCTCAATTTTATCCCGCACACGCTGAATGTGAACCGTTACGGTAGAAATATCACCCAGCGCGTCCAGTCCCCAAATTCTGTCAAAAAGCTTATCTTTGCTGAAAACAATATTTGGATTCTCCGCGAGGAAAAGTAGCAGGTCAAATTCCTTGGCGGGCATGGCGACCTCTTTACCGTTAACATAGACGCGTCGCGCGTCCTTATCAATTTTTAATCCGCGTATAGTGAGAACTCTGTCCTTGCGCTCCGGCTGCTTATTGGACAAACGCTCATACCGCGCGATATGCGTTTTCACACGAGCGACCAACTCGTTTGGACTGAACGGTTTTGTCATATAATCATCCGCGCCCAAACCCAGCCCGCGTATCTTATCAATATCATCCGTTTTGGCAGAGAGAAAAATCACGGGCGTATCCAAGGTTTTGCGCATTTCCGCGCAAATGGCGTAACCGTCCTTTTTCGGCAGCATAATGTCCAGTACCACCAAGGCATAATCGCCCGTCAGTGCAAGGCGCAAGCCCTCCTCGCCGTCGGCAGCAATATCACATTCAAAACCGTTAATCTGCAAATAGTCCCGCTCTAATTCGGCAATGCTTTGCTCATCCTCTACGATTAAAATTTTCACTTTTCCCCCTCCTTTTGCTCGGTTTGCACAATCGGCAAATAAACGATAACCTGTGTGCCCGCTCCCTCTTTACTGCGAAGCCAGATTTTTCCGCCGTGATCCTCCACAATCTGCTTGGAAATTGCCAAGCCAAGTCCGCTCCCCTTAATCTGCGAATTGCGGGACGGGTCGCTGCGGTAAAAACCTTCAAACACCTTAGCAATATCCTTGGAAGAAATACCAATACCGTTATCCGCAAAGCAGACCGATACGCCGCGCTCATTTTTCTCCGTAATAATACTCAGATAACTATCAGTGTCAGGATTGCGATACTTTATGGCATTATTGATGATATTAGAAAATACCCGCCGCAAATTCTCACAATCTGCCTTTATCAAAAGCGCCTCATCGGCAAGCTGCTCGTGCAGTTCCATTCCTGCTTCTTGAAAATCCAAGCGGTATACAGAGATAATCTGCCGCAGAAACGCGTAAAATTCAATATGCTCAAAATGGTAACGCACCTTTCCCAAGTCCAGCTTGGAATAAAAGGACAGGTTTTCCAAAATTTCCTCCATATTCTGCGATTTGGCAAGAATGGTGGAGAGATATCGCTCCATCTTTTCGGGCGTATCCGCCACGCCGTCCATGATTCCCTCCACGTACCCTTTGATAGAGGTCAAAGGCGTTTTCAAGTCATGCGCAATATTCGCCATAAGCTGACTGCGTTCCTGCTCATACATACTTTTCAGCGCAACGCTCTCTTTCAGCCTCAGGCGCATTTCGTCAAAAGAACGGCAGAGCATCTGCACTTCGTCCACGTCCGAGCCGATAATTTCAAAATCCAAATTACCGTCCTTAATCTTCTGTGCCGCGGAGCGCAAATCCTCCATCGGACGAACAATGCTGCGCGAAAGAGACGCAGTAACTACCGCGCCGGTAATCACCACAATTGCAATGGACAAAGCCACCCACAAAAGCGCCGTTGTCATAAACTTCGCCCTATCACCGAACTGTCCTATATCGTCCGGCAGATGCTGCATCCAGGAATAGTTGAGCAGCGGTTTTGCTAAAAACAACACGGACATAATAATAATCAGAATAAGCGGAATCACCAGCATCAGCACACTGGAAAGCAGAAACTTTTTCTTGATAGACACCTTTTACCACCTCGATATTTCCGCAAAAACTGCCCGCTTGCCGGAGATACTCAGAGACGGGATTTTAAAACTCACGTTTTGCGAATAAGTAATATCCGCCGCTGAAAAACACCACTCCGTAGCCTGCCAAAAGCGCAATTTTGCTAACCATTGCACCAAAGGGCAGAGTCAGTCCCAGCCAAAGATTGTGCCACTGCATATAGCCGGTGAACAGCAATCCGCTGGTCTGCGGAACGAAGATTCCAACGACTTTTAATATGATATAGATAATTATACACAAAAACATAGACAATGTCGAGCTTTTTCCGAATTGATTGATAAATACGCCCATCAAAATCAGTACGCACAGCGGAACAATATCCAACAGATAAGCGGCAAAGGAATGTACAAACGCGATAACACCGCCTGTTGTCAAAAGTTCCAGCACGGTCGCAACCAAAAATACCGCCACCAGATTAAAAACAGCCATCGCTGCAACCGCCAGCGTTTTGGAAATATATATTTTCATTCGGCTGATAGGCCGCACCAAGATACCCTTGACGCTTTTGTCCTGAAACTCGGTGGAAAACGTATCCGTTGCCGCCATAAAGGCAATCAGCGGTATCATTATTTCAATAAAAAACGTCAAAACGGACAAAGACATCGTGCTCGGATTCAAAACAAAATTATTCGCCTTTAACAGTCTTGTCATCAGCATGGAAGTCAATGCGCTGATCAGGCAAATTGCTATCTCAATAATAAAGAACACCATATATTTTTTGCGTCCGCCCAGTTTTTGCAGTTCATTCAGGAAGTTTGCGGATATTAACCTCATATGATTACACTCCCTTTCTTCTCCTTTACTTTGTTGAGGAAGTAATCCTCCAATGTCGGGTTAAATTGCAACGCTTTTTCGATGCTGTCAAAGGAGAGCATGCCTCCCTCGTGAATAACGGCAATCTTATTGCACACCTTTTCCAGTTCGGAAGCAATGTGACTGGAAATCAAAAAGCTCACACCGCGTTCTTTTGCCAGTTTGTTGATAATCTCCCGTACATGGATAATGCCTTCAATATCCAAACCATTGGCGGGTTCGTCCAAAATAATCAATTCCGGGTCGGACAAGAGCGCCAGAGCAATACCGAGCCGCTGTTTCATGCCGAGGGAAAATCGCCCCGCCTTATCTTTTTTGTAACGGTCTAAATTTACTACCTTTAAAATATGTTCAATGCGTTCGTCCGTCACCTCGGGATACAAACGCGCCATAAGTTTCAAATTCTGATAAGCGGTCATATGTTCATAAAAAGCAGGCATTTCAATCAAACAGCCCACCTTCTGCATCGCCGCTTCAAAGGAATCCTCAATGGAATGCCCAAATATTTTGATACTGCCCGAATCAGGCGGACACATACCGACAACTGCTTTCATGGTTGTCGTTTTTCCCGACCCGTTCGGACCAAGCAAACCGACAACATCGCCTTTGTTTATCTGAAAGGTGATATGTTCCACCCCTCTGCCGTTAGAATACAGCTTTGTCAAATCATTGATTTCAAGAATTGGTTCCATAGTTGCCACTTCCTTTCCGTGCACAGGAATAAGGCAGGAAAAACCCGCCTTATTCCTTAGAACATTGAAAAATATTTACGCCGCGTCAGACTTATCCTCTGCAGGTTGCTCGGTTTGCTCCGCATTTTCTGCGCCGTCAATCGCCGGTGCATCAGCTTCGCCTATCTTTATCTTATCGCTGTCATCTTTGTCACTCTCAAAGTATTCGACATGCATTTCTTTCAAGTCATCTGTACTAACGGCTTCTGTATTGATTGCGGCAGATTTTTCATCTTCCTCCCGCTCATAATACGCGTCCTCCGTTACCACTTTACCGTTGGTAATATACATACGTCCGACATTCTCATAAGCGTCTTTGCCGGCGTTCGAAGCGCTGTAGTCAATCGGCTGAATCGTACCGTGAACCTTGCTTGCGTCATCGTTATAATTTACGTGCTTTCCGCAATTGAGCAAATCCTCCAGAGTCAGCGCGTTGCCGTTCTCATCCGTCGCGTTAATCGCGGGGAACTCGGACATATCAATGCGGTCAGGTGTTGTTGTGCCGTAATCATACAAATTGAACGAAATTGCAATAGTCAAATCATGCGTTTCACCGTTTTTGTCATAACCGGTCATCGTACCTTTTAAGTCATTTTTAACCAACCGCCCCTCGCTGTCCAGTGTCAGGAAACAGGTTGCTTCCTTGATAAACGGGTCTTGCTCGCCTGCCAGCATTCTATTCCAAAGAATCGAATCTATACTTTGCTCCCGCACCTCGCCGTAAGAATAATAATCGCCGCTCTTTACTGTAGCAAAGAGTACCGACATACCCGAGCGAACCAAATCCGGCACCTGCGAACCCGCCAGGCTGACCTGATAGCTCTTGTTGCCGTCCTTGCTGTCCACCATGACAAAATTGTTCTTCAAATCGCCAACCACAGTGTCCGCCAAAATGTCTGCAAAGTTCACTACTTTATCTACAAGATTTTTTTCCTCTTCGTCAAAGACAAATTGCCCAACCGGATTTTCTTTTCTGTTAAAGTACCAGTTGGTACGCTCGCCGTATTTGCCGAGACTGACGCTCCACCCGTCCTGCACGGTGCTTTTGTCGATATTCAGTGATTCACCGAATCCCTGCGAGGACGAAAAAGTGCTGCTGCCGTTTTCCGACTGCTTCATTGTACCCTCCAGAGCCAGAAGTGTTTCACCGTCGATTTCGGCGCGCAACTCTCCGTCTATCGAAAAGTTCGTTTGATAAAGCATGCCTTTGACGGCATTCTTATAATTCGTATAGCCGTTGGCGTTTTCGTAATTTGCAAAAACCGCGCCGCTCAACAGTACAGCGCCCGCCGCAAGGCAGCTCAGCGGTTTTGCGTATTTTCTCAAATGTCTGTTCATGTTAATCTCCATAACCTTTCTGCCCACAAATAGTAATAAAAGTTCTCCTACACCTCACTGTGGGCGGATAAGGTGTATAATGGAGATTAGCGTATGTGCGTTTGCGAACGCTTTCTGTGAGCAAAATTTCGCACACGCATCATTCCGCCGGAGGCTTGGCGTGATGTTTTTCACGCTATGCAACTCCTTTTATATAATTTGGGGTAACGTTCCCTTATGAACATAGTATAAAACCCTGCTATTGAAAGTATATAACAGAAATATAAATAAACCATAAACATTGAAAAATCTTTTGTTCATTTTTTCGCTGTTTCATTTAATGGTAAATTTACTTACTATATATAATTGTTTCACTGACCGATACGGAAGGTTTGACTGCTTGATTGCGCAATCTTTCCGTCACTGGTTAAAATTTCTTTGATGAAAAAAGAAATACCAAGTCATTTTTTGCATAAATCCGTTCCTGCATAACCATAATAAGCATTGAAAATCATATTATGGGAGGTAATTCATCTTGAAAGCAACAGGAATTGTGAGACGAATCGACGACCTCGGTCGCGTTGTCATACCAAAAGAAATCAGACGAACGATGCGCATACACGAGGGCGACCCGTTGGAAATTTACACAGAGAGCGACGGCACTGTTATTTTCAAAAAATATTCGCCTATCGGCGAACTGGGCGAATTTGCCACGCAGTACGCGGAATCTCTTTCCAAAGCGGTAGGATTGCCTGCGTGCATCACAGATAAGGACAATGTTATCGCAGTCTCCGGCGTACCTAAAAAAGAATTGCAGGAGAAAAAGATTTCGGGCGAAATCGAAAGAGTAATGGAAAACAAAGCTATGATGCTTGCTGATACCGGCGAACATAGTTTGCAGGTCATAGACGGCAACGATAAGTATACCGCCGGTGTCGTCGCGCCGATTATCTTTGAAGGTGACAGTATCGGAACTGTCATTTTCATGACGGACGACAGCAGCCGTTCCATGGGCGAGGTAGAGTCCAAGCTTGCAGAGACAGCCGCGGGTTTTCTCGGCAAAACTATGGAGTGAGACTGCATATTTTTCCTCTTACTTTTAAAAACCACACAGCGTTTGCGCGGACTGCGCACATGGCTGTGTGGTTTTGTCTTTACAGGAAAGTCTTGTTATTCCCTGCCGAGATACTCATCATAAGTTACCGTTTTGTCGATGATTCCGTGTTCCTGAATATCAATAATACGGTTAGCAATCGTTTGAATAAATTCATGGTCGTGCGAGGCAAATATAACGTTGCCCGCAAAGTCGCGCAAACCGTTGTTAACCGCCGTGATGGATTCCAAATCCAAATGATTGGTCGGCTGATCCAACAGCAGGACGTTTGACCCGAACAGCATCATGCGCGAAAGCATACAGCGCACTTTTTCGCCGCCGGACAACACCTTGACTTCTTTAAACACATCATCGTTGGAAAAAAGCATTCGCCCTAAAAATCCGCGCAGATACGCTTCCGATTGATCCTCCGAATATTGACGCATCCAGTCAATTATCGACAGTTCGCATCCGTCAAAATATTCGGTATTATCTTTCGGAAAATAGGAGCGGGAGGTACTTACTCCCCATTTGACCGTACCCTCGTCCGGTTCGGTTTCACCTGCCAAAATTTGAAACAAAGCAGTAACTGCCGTCTCGTTTCCGCCAATGACCGCAATTTTATCTCCGCGGTTGACGCTGAACGATACATTGTCCAGCACTTTTATGCCATCTACGGTTTTGCTGATTCCCTCAACAAAGAGAATATCCTTGCCCACCTCGCGCTCCTGCTGAAAACCTACATAGGGATAACGCCGTGAAGACGCGGGCATTTCCTCCACGGTCAGCTTGTCCAGCATCTTTTTACGCGCGGTCGCCTGCTTCGCTTTGGATTTATTTGCGGAAAAGCGGGAAATAAAGGTTTGCAGTTCCTTAATTTTTTCCTCCGCCTTTTTGTTTTGCTGTTTCAGCATACGCTGCACCAGTTGACTGGATTCGTACCAGAATTCATAGTTGCCGACATACAGCTTGATTTTGCCGTAATCAATATCTACAATGTGCGTACAAACCGTATTCAGAAAATGCCGGTCATGGGAAACGACAATGACTGTCCCCGCATAGTCGAGCAGGAAATCCTCTAACCAGTTCACCGCATCGATGTCCAAATGGTTAGTCGGCTCGTCCAGTAAAATGATGTCGGGATTGCCGAACAGTGCCTGCGCCAGCAAAACTTTCACTTTTTCGTTACCCGTCAGGGTACTCATCTGCGCCTCCAGCACAGATTCCTCCAAACCAAGACCCTGTATCAAACGGGAAGCGTCCGACTCGGATTCCCAACCATTCATTTCAGCAAATTCGCCTTCTAATTCAGAGGCACGGATTCCGTCCTCGTCCGAAAAATCCTCCTTTGCGTAAATGGCGTCCTTCTCCTTCATTACTTCATAAAGGCGCGGATTACCCATGATGACTGTATCCAAAACCGAAAATTCATCATACGCGTAATGGTCCTGTTTGAGTACGGACATACGCAATTCAGGCGGCATGGAAACCTCACCTGTACTCGCCTCCAATTCGCCGGATAAAATCTTCAAAAAGGTAGATTTACCCGCTCCGTTTGCGCCGATAATTCCATAACAGTTGCCGGGGGTAAATTTTAATTCCACGTCCTTAAACAAGGTTGCCCCGCCAAACTGCAAACTGACATTGCTTACTGTAATCATAGTTCCTCCAAATTTTTAGCATTTGTATTTATTAGTATACCACAGTTGATTCAAAAAAGAAAGTATCAATATTCAATTCCCTCACGGGCGGAAATGCCGCGGTTCATAGGGTGCTTAATGGCATGAATCTTGGAAATATAATCTGCCGTGCGGCAAAGTTCCTCCGTTGGTTCCCGTCCGGTGATGACCAGTTCCGTTTCTTTCGGCTTAGTGCAGATATAATGCATTGCCGCGTTCTTATCAATCAAATTGCAGTTGATGGCGCTGGTCAGCTCGTCCAAAATGAGCAAACGGCGGCTTCCGTCCTGACAGATTTGAAACGCCTGCGCCAGCAGTTGATTGTGTGAAGCTGTGCGCCGTACTGCCTCTTCCTCGCTAAACTGCCAGGAAAATCCGCTCAGTCCGTCCTGTATCCGCAGAACCGTGACAGAAGGCAGCAGTTTCAGCGTTTCCAATTCTCCGCTGTGCTCGTTTTTTTGAAACTGCGCCAAAACAACAGGCAATCCGTAGCCCGCCCACCGTAGTGCCAAACCTAAAGCGGCGGTGGTTTTCCCTTTCCCATCGCCGCAATACAGGTGAATCAATCCGTTTGTTTGCATGAAGTATTACCGCCTTTCCTTGTTTTTATTATACGCTTTGTAAGAGAAAAAAGCAAGGGCGGTATTGGCGGTTATGCCACGCGTACAATACTCAAATGGATACTGCGCAGCAGCGCCGTATTGTCGCTCAATACATTTAAGGTAATACTGTCACATGCGTTGATAGGCAGAATTGCATCTGCACTGACCATTTGCGCTGAGGGACAGGCGCAAATCTCTGTGCCTGCCTGCGTGTTTCCGTTCACGGAGATACGAAAGAGGGTTTCCGATGTCAGTTCCGTTTGCGCAGTGTAAAAAACGCGGTACATTCCCGTTTCCGCAACGGTAAAGGTGTTGCCTTCGCAATTGACGGAAATCCCCCGCGGCATGGAATTCATTCGGTCGAACACCGCAGGACAGCCTTGTACATGGAATCTCGGCGTAGTAGTAAAAGCAGATAAAAACGCGGGCGTAAACGCAGTATTCACACTGCCGCTACAGCCGCAGGCAGTCACGGCAGAACATCCGCAGGAAGACTGACAGCACGCAGTACCGCAAGTATTTGTGACCGGAGTGTTAAGGTTTACAGCGCCCGTATTGCAAGTCTGTGACCCCGGACAATTGTAATTGAGTGAAACCGCAGTCGGAACAAAGTTATTACTGCAAGTATAATTCATGTGTAACCTCCTCATTATTTTTAAATAGAGAGAATGGGTTGCATTTTCAAAAACGGTAAAATCGCTTACTTCTCTCTGTCTATCATATGTCGCTTTTTGGCAGAATGTGACGGCTTTTCGAAGGTAATGCCGAGAGTTTTTTCTCGCTACCTCTTTACAAACGGAGCGGTTCCATGCTATAATGTTTGTTGCGAACAGAATATTTTAGAAATGAGGAAAAAGAATGTACGTTGGTATTGATTTAGGCGGTACAAATATTGCTGCCGGTGTTGTAGACGACAGCGGCAAAATTATAAAACAGTTATCTACTCCGACTCTGGCATCTCGCCCGGCGGAAGAAATTATTAAGGATATGGCAATAGTTTCCAAAGATGTGGTAGCACAAGCGGGTCTTGATATGAAAGATATTAAGGCAATCGGTATTGGCAGTCCCGGCTCCGTGGATAATGCAAACGGCGAGATTGTTTATACCAACAACCTGCCCTTTTATCACACAAAACTGCGGGAAGAACTGCAAAAATATATTGATTTGCCTGTCAATTTGGAAAATGACGCCAACGCGGCGGCTTACGGCGAATATGTTGCAACGGGACAAGAAGTGGAAAGTTTTGTAGCGATTACACTGGGGACAGGTGTCGGCGGCGGAATCATTCTGAATCAGAAAATTTACCGCGGCTTTAACGGAGCGGGCGCAGAACTCGGTCACTTTACATTAGTGCATAACGGGGAAGCCTGCACCTGCGGCAAGCCGGGCTGCTGGGAGGCATACGCATCCGTCACCGCGCTTATCAGGCAGACTCGCGCGGCGATGGAGAAAAATCCTGACAGCATCATGCATAAGATGGCACAGGAAGAAGGCAAGGTGAGCGGACGCACCGCGTTCACATCCGCCAAAAAAGGAGACGCGGCCGCGCAAGCAGTTGTTGACCAATATATTTCTTATGTCGCGGACGGCGTGACCAGTATCATTAACATCTTCCAGCCCAATATACTGGTCATCGGCGGCGGTATCAGTAAAGAGGGAGATTATTTGCTGAAACCGGTGATTGATATTACAGAAAAATTCAATTATAATAAAGAATTGGCTAAAACGGATATTCGTATCGCAACTCTGTTTAACGATGCGGGTATTATCGGCGCGGCGCTTGCCGCACGGCAATAATACCGAAGTTATCATTCTCAAACAAATGTAATCAGCTTAACAGCATTTGAATATTGAGAAGAATAGCCGCAAGGGAGCGGGCGTCCCACTATAAATATGCCGGTGGCATATTTATAGTGGGATATGGAGCTGCGGGAGCAGCGACCTATCCAGGGAAATCCCGAAAGGGATTTGTCTTTCGAGCATAGCGGACTTTGCGGCGACGATACGCCCCCGTAGTTAAATGGATATAACAAACCCCTCCTAAGGGTTAGTTATCGGTTCGATTCCGGTCGGGGGTGCCACTACGTCACTGCGGACTTTATATCGTTCGCAGTGACGTTTTTGTAAAAAGTCACCGACTCACTCATGCCGTCGCAGCTCCTCTTTCCCACAAAACGATAAAACTGTTTTGCGGAGATATACAAAAAGAAACGGCGTATAAAACGCCGTTTCTTTTTGTTTCTGGTCGGGGCGACAGGATTCGAACCTGCGGCCCCTTGGTCCCAAACCAAGTGCGCTACCAAACTGCGCCACGCCCCGAAAACCACGTCCGTTTTATCGGACTTCTATTATTATAGCCGTTGATATCCGCTTTGTCAAGAGATTTTATAAAGTTTTTTGCGTTATAAGCGACGCATATAAAATCCCTTCTAAATTTATCGCTTTCATTCTTTTGGTTGACAAAATTCTTAAAAAGTATTACTATAAATTTAATAATCGAGAAGGAGGCGGAAACTATGAAATACAACTGTATAACAGCAAAACAGCTGTTAAGAATAGCAGTCATATTGTTTCCTATAGTACTTCTTCTTTCTTTACCGTTTTGTATAAAATATATCCTGATATTGGGACAAAATATGCCCGCCTGTCCCTTTTATCAAATTTTCCGTCTCTATTGTCCGGCGTGCGGAAACACCCGCAGCGTTATGGCACTTGCGAAAGGAGATATTCTGTCTTCTCTGCGCTTTAACGTAACACCGATTGTTCTTTTAATTGTAGGAGCTTTATTCTATGTTGAATGTGTGTTGTATCTTTACGGCAAGCGGGTGCACCTCTTTCCACGCAAAGGATTCGGATATGTGCTTATCGGTGTTATGCTTTTATATTTCCTTATACGCAACTTCATTCCTTTTCTGACCCCATGAAAATTTAATTTGTTCATTTTTTGCTCGTGCAAAAAACGAACCAAAAAAGCACGCTTAGGGACACCCCAAGACCCCGTGCGCCATACGGCGCTAAATACGCTACGCTCCTTGGCGGCGCAAGCGCCGCGATTCCTCTCACGTATGAAAAAAAGATTTTGATAATAGACCATGTAGCATGAATAACCTCTCGCCTTGGGAGAACCGCGCCGATAGGCGCCAGAGGGGGTGGTCAAGGAGGGGGGAACTTTGCTTTTCTTTCCCCCTCCTTGTGCCCTCTTTTGGTTCGTTTTCTGGGCAAGCAGAAAATGAACATATTAAATTAAAAATAATACTTGACAAATAGGGTGACCTAGTTTATAATCAAGGTGACCCTATTTGAAGGAGGGATTATACTGACACAGGGTAAAAAAAGAGGTCCAAAAACGGATAATCCGAAATGCTACCGCATGGCTGTAAAGTATGATGAAAAATGCAAACAGGTGTTGGAAGCATATTGCGTGCAAGAAAACGTAAATAAAATGGAAGCGGCAAGACGCGGAATTATGAAGTTAGAAAGCGACCTTAAATAATCGGCAGAAGCAGTCTACCAGTCGAAAAAGTAACTGCTCCCGCCCAAGCACAACCACCCTTGCGGACAGTGTACATAAATATTATACACTGTGTACCTCCTGTTTGCAAGTGGTTGTGAATAAAAATTTTCACAGGAGGAATCACAATGGACTATATCAAAGAAATTTTTGAAAGGACAAATCTTCAAAACATACGGGAATTTCTTATGCATGACGTGAGCGGTACAATAGAAACCAAACCATACATAGAACGCATTAAAACAGCCGAAAAGCTTATGGTTAAAAATTTGAAAGAGTACACCTCTCAACGCGAGTACGAAGAAATGATAGGTAGCATATACGAGTATGTCGGAGTAGGTCAAAATGTTTACATGGAAATCGGTATGCGGTGCGGTGCACGGCTTATTATGCAGTTGCTGCAAGAACGGTAAAAATCGGGGGCAGTTCATACAGAACCGCCCCTTGACGGTATGCGCACATAGTGGTATAATACACAACATATTATAAATACTATAAAATGAAATTTCGAGGTGAGTGACATGAACAAAAAAGAACAGGATCAAAAAATCGTAGAGCTTTTGCACAAGGACTGCAAGCTGTCTATCGAGAGTTTGGCAACCATGCTGAACATGGACACGGTGGAAGTTGCCGCCCGGATTGACAAGTTGGAAAAGCAGGGCGCCATTCTCGGTTACGGCGCAATCGTTAACTGGGATAAGGTTTGCGGCAGTGATATGGTCACCGCCTATATTGAATTGCGTACCACGCCGCAGAGCAACGACGGGTTTGACCGCATTGCCAAGCGTATTTACCAATGCCCGCAGGTCAAAGCGCTTGACCTGATGAGCGGCAGTTACGACTTCGGTGTAACCGTAGAGGGGAAAAATATACAGGAAATTGCCTTGTTTGTTTCGGAACACCTTGCGCCGATGGAGGCGGTCACCGGTACTGCCACCCATTTTGTACTCAAACGTTATAAAGGCGACGGCGTCATTTTGACCAAACCGTCCTTAGACTCAAGGGAGGTCATTTCGATATGAGCTTTGAGCCTGAACAAATGCTGACCCGCACGATTCGGGAAATCAAACCGTCCGGTATCCGCAAATTTTTTGATATTGCGGCGGAAATGGATGATTGCATTTCCCTCGGCGTGGGTGAACCTGACTTTGTGACCCCGTGGCACATCCGCGACGCGGGCATCAAATCTTTGGAGCAAGGGCGCACTTATTACACCTCTAACGCGGGGTTGAAAGAACTGCGCATTGAAATTGCAAACTATTTACAGCGGCGTTTCGGACTGCAATATGACGGCGTTACGCAAACCATTGTCACCGTCGGCGGCAGTGAGGCGATTGACCTCTTCATCCGCTCGGTGGTAGAACCGGGCGAAGAGGTGCTGATACCCGAACCGAGTTTTGTCTGCTACAGCCCGATTACCAAAATGTGCGGCGGAGTTCCCGTCCCGATTGTAACCAAGGCTGAAAATGAATTCCGCCTGACGGCGGAGGAACTGCGCGCGGCAATCACGCCCAATACAAAAGCGCTGATTTTGCCTTATCCAAATAACCCAACGGGCGGCGTTATGCTGCGTGAGAATTTAGAAGAAATCGCAGAGGTTTTGCGCGGCACGAATATCATGGTGCTGTCGGACGAAATTTATGCGGAACTTACATATGGCGGACAGCACGTTTCTATCGCCTCTATCGATGGTATGTATGACCGAACCGTTGTGGTCAACGGATTTTCCAAGGCGTTTGCCATGACCGGCTGGCGTCTGGGCTACGCCTGCGGACATCCCACAGTGATTGCGGCGATGACAAAACTGCACCAGTTCGGCATCATGTCTGCGCCCACCATGGCGCAGTATGCCGCAATTGAAGCGCTTAAAAACGGTGACGGCGACATTGAAATGATGCGCGAGGAATATGACCGCCGCCGCCGCGTGATGGTGGACGGATTCAACAGCATGGGTCTTGATTGCTTTGAGCCGCGCGGCGCGTTTTACACCTTCCCGTGTATTCAAAAAACAGGTCTGAATTCCTCCGACTTCTGCGAACGCCTGCTGTATGATAAAAAAGTAGCGGTGGTTCCCGGTACTGCGTTTGGCGATTGCGGCGAAGGGTTTATCCGCTGCTCCTACGCGTATTCCGTCGAGGCGATTAACGCTGCGTTGGAGCGGATAGAATCTTTTGTAAAAGAAAATCTTTAAAAAGTATCTCTTTTCAATTCCTCAAAACGGAACCGACGCAAAGCGTCGGTTCCGTTTTGTTGTGCATTTTGTCTAATAATTAACAAACGAATCGAAAAAAATTGTGTTTCTTACTCTTGCAAAAGAGGAACAGTTGCGGTATAATTTATCATAGGTAAATATTATTTTATGAATGTCAAGGAGGAATTGTAAGTATGACAACCAATCAAAATGTACTTACTTGGCTTGAAGAAATGAAAGCGCTCTGCAAGCCGGACAACGTAGTATGGATTACCGGTGAAGAGTCTCAGTTGGAAGAACTTCGCGCAGAGGCGGTTTCAACCGGCGAAATGATTAAACTGAACGAGGAAAAGCTCCCCGGCTGTTACTACCACAGAACAGCGGAAAACGATGTTGCTCGTGTTGAGGACAGAACCTTTATCTGTACCCCCACCGAGGAAGAGGCCGGTCCTATCAATAACTGGATGGCTCCTGACGAAATGTATGCAAAGCTCAACGCTTTGTATGACGGCGCAATGAAGGGCAGAACCATGTATGTGATTCCGTACTCCATGGGTCCTGTCGGCTCTCCGTTCTCCAAAATCGGTATCGAGCTAACCGACAGCATCTATGTTGTACTCAACATGGCAATTATGACCAGAATCGGTAAAACCGTACTGGACAAAATCGAAGGCGACGACTTCACCAAGTGTCTGCACGCGAAAAAAGACGTAAATCCCGACGAGAGATATATCGTTCACTTCCCGCAGGACAACACCATTATGTCAGTGAATTCCGCATACGGCGGCAATGTTTTGCTCGGCAAAAAGTGCTTTGCACTCCGTATTGCGTCTTACCTCGGCAGAAACGAGGGCTGGATGGCAGAACATATGCTCATTCTCGGTCTTGAGAATCCTCAGGGCGAGGTCAAATACATCGCGGCTGCTTTCCCGAGCGCTTGCGGTAAGACCAACCTGGCAATGCTGATTCCGCCCGAATATCTTCAGGAAAAGGGCTACAAGGTTTGGACAGTCGGCGACGATATTGCTTGGCTGAGAATCGGTCCGGACGGCAGACTGTACGCAATCAATCCGGAGGCAGGTTTCTTCGGTGTTGCACCGGGTACCAGCACAAAGACAAACTTTAACGCGTTGGAATCCACAAAGAAGAATACCATCTTCACAAATGTTGCGATTAACAACGACGATATGACCGTTTGGTGGGAAGGCATGGACAAAAATCCGCCTGAAAACTGCACCGAATGGACCGGCAAGCAGGTAAACGGCAAGACCTACGAGGGCAATCTCGCTCATCCGAACTCCAGATTTACCGCACCGGCAATTAACTGCCCCTGCATTTCTTCTGAATTCGAGAACCCGCAGGGCGTTCCGATTTCCGCTATTATCTTCGGCGGCAGACGTGCAAAATGTGCTCCGCTGGTATATCAATCCAGAGATTGGGAGCATGGTACTTTCGTTGGCGCTACCATGGCGTCCGAAACCACAGCGGCGGCAGCCGGCGCAGTCGGCGTTGTAAGACGCGATCCGATGGCTATGAAACCGTTTGTCGGTTACAACATGGCAGATTACTGGGGTCACTGGTTGGAAATGGGTAAAAAGCTCGGCGACAAGGCTCCGAAGATTTTCCACGTTAACTGGTTCAGAAAAGACGCTGACGGACATTTCATGTGGCCCGGATTTGGCGACAATATGCGCGTACTCCTTTGGATTTTGGATCGCTGCGCAGGTAATGTAGAGGCTGACGAAACCGCAATCGGTTATGTTCCGAAGCCCGAAGATTTAGACATCACCGGACTTGAGGACGAGAACATCGACCTGAAAGAAATCCTTACTATCGATAAGGCTGAATGGGTGAAAGACGTTGAGGACCCGAACACAGGTATTGAGCAGTATTTCGCACAGTTTGGCGACAGACTTCCGGCTGAAATCAAGAAACAGCTTGATATTCTCAAGAATAACCTGAAATAATTTAAAACGATATAAAAGAAAGCGCCGTATTAACGGCGCTTTCTTTTATGCAAAACTTTATGCCTGTAACATACTTTTTGGGTCTACATTTTCCTTGTTCACCAAAACTTCAAAATGCAAGTGCGCCTCGTCCGCGGATTCCGTCAGGGCGGAATCGCCTACACCGCCGATAATGTCCCCTGCTTTCACCTGCCGACCCACCTTAATAAAATCTAAGCTCTGCAAATTTCCGTATAGCGTTTGCACCTGACCGGAATGTCCAATCACAACGACAATCCCCAGTAAATCGTCCTCATAAACTTGCTCCACCACGCCGTCTGCCGCGGCTTTCACCTGCGAGCCTATTTCCCCGGCAATGTCCACGCCGTTATGCGTGCGCCAATCTTTCATCGTCTCGGAATAAACCAAATCGTCCGCCGAATACTCTTTCAAAATTCCGCCTATCATCGGGTTGCACAAATCGGGCGGGAGATTTTGCGCGGCAGCAGTGACCACCTCTTCCTCCGCGGTGACTTCTTTCACCTTCGGTATCTCGGACGGTTTCGGTTCAGCCGATGGCGTAACTGTCGGCAGCGGCGTAACTGTCGGTGGCTGCATCTCCTCGATGCCGCTTTTGGCGATTGCGTCCTGCCACGCCTTGTCATCAAAGGAGGTTGACGTTTTTTCCAACCCTCTGCTTAAGATGGAGACAGCCCCTACCAGCACCGCGCAGGTAAAAAGGACTATGTAAAATCCTTTTTTCTCCATCACTTTTCTGAATTTGCTCTCTTGCTTTTTGCTGTTTTTAAAATTTTTCATTTTCAACACCTCGATAGAAGTGTTGCCCGCGCCGTTCCAAAATATACATCGCGGCTTAAAATTTTTCCCGCTCGCCCTCTGTTTTACAAACCTACCGATTCGTCACCTGCTTGGGAATTTTTATGGTGTATTCAATATAATCCTCATATTCCCGCTTGTCCGACTTTGCCGCAATACCGGACTGTTTCATCATGTCTACCGCCTGCCGAATGGTATTGACAAATATTCTGACGTCTTTAAATACCCGAATATTCTTTTTCGGTTTTTCCTCCGCCGTTCCCTGTATCTTTTCCAGCATGGTCTCAATCAATTCCTCGGTTTTGGCTACATTCAGCCCCCTTTGCACCACCGCGTCCAACGCCTTTCGGCGCGTTTTTTCGTCCGGCAGACGCAGAAGGGCGCGCGCGTGCCGCTCCGTTAGACGGTTTTGCGTCAAAATTGCACGGATTTCAGGCGATAATTTCAAAATGCGAATCTTATTCGCAATCGTAGACTGTTTTTTTCCCAATTTTTCCGCCAATTCTTCCTGCGTCAGCCCATGCTCGGAAATCAGCGCCGTGAACGCCTCCGCCTCTTCCATATAATTGAGGTTCTCCCGCTGAATATTTTCTATCAGCGCCAAAACCGCGCTGTCCGTTCCGCCAACGCACATCACTACTGCCGGAACACGCTGCAAACCGATATAACGGCAAGCACGCAAACGGCGTTCTCCCGCAATCAGTTCATATTCATTGCAATTGATTTGCCGTACCACTAACGGCTGCATCAACCCGTACTGCCTGATTGAATTGCCCAGTTCCTCCAAAGCGTCCTGATTCATAACCTGTCTGGGCTGGTAAGGATTTGCCCGAATTCGACCAATCTCTATTTCGATGATTTCCTTGCTTGTTTCTGCCATAGATTCCGTGTATTCCATCTCAATCATTACCTTTTCCTCCGTTCTTCTGCCGCGGCAGATTCATTTGTTTTTCACATTATACCATATATTTGTTAAAAATGCAAAATATTTCCATATCTATATTGCGATTTTTTCCGACATTTCCCTGCGCAAAGCCTGAAAACATAAGGATTTTTTATGAAAAAAAATAATCCGAATTCGTCGAAAAAAACTCTTTTCTTTTGGGAAATATTCAGCAAAACGGCTCAGCTTTCAACCTTGCGAAAACGCTGACTATATGATATACTGGTAATATATTTACAAAGGAGATTTACCAATATGAAACTGATATCTTGGAATGTAAACGGACTGCGCGCCTGCCTCGGCAAGGGGTTTGAAGAGGTCTTGGCAAATGCAAACGCCGATTTTTTTGCCTTGCAGGAAACAAAGATGCAGCCCGGACAGGCGGAAGTCAAGGCAGACGGCTATCACCAATACTGGAACAGCGCGGAGAAAAAGGGGTATTCCGGCACCGCAATTTTTGCCAAGCAGGAGCCGCTGTCCGTCGCTTACGGCTTACCGGACGAAAAACACAATACCGAGGGGCGGCTCATCACCTTGGAATATGAGAACTTTTATTTTGTCAATTGTTATACCCCCAACGCGCAGGACGGTTTAAAGCGTCTGGACTACCGCATGGAATGGGAGGACGCGCTCCGCGCTTATCTGATGGAATTGGATAATAAAAAGCCTGTCATTTACTGCGGGGATTTGAATGTGGCGCATCAGGAAATCGACTTGAAAAATCCCAAAACCAATCACAAAAACGCGGGGTTCAGCGATGAGGAACGCGGAAAAATGACCGAATTGCTGCAAAGTGGATTTGTAGACAGTTTTCGCCATCTCTACCCCGACATGACGGGCGCATATTCGTGGTGGAGTTATCGTTTTAACGCGCGGGCAAATAACGCAGGGTGGCGGATTGATTATTTTATAGTTTCCGAACGGATTGCTGCAAATATCAAAGAAGCAAAAATCCACAGTGAAATTTTTGGCTCTGACCACTGCCCTGTCGAATTGGAAATTGAATTATAACTAAATTAAGATGTTCCACAATTACAGAAAGGAAAAAGAGGTGAATTTCTTGCAGAATTCAATCAGCGGAAAAAATACACCCATTCATGAACGTGTCTCGGTAGGAATTTTGCTCGCCTTGGTAGGCGGCTTTTTGGACGCTTATACTTATTTACTCCATGGCGCGGTTTTTGCCAACGCACAGACAGGAAATATTGTGCTGATGAGTATGCGACTGGCAGAGGGGGATTGGCTGAAAGGGCTTTATTACTTCATTCCGATTGCGGCGTTTGCACTTGGTGTTGTCATGACCGAACTAATCAAAGCGCTTTCACAAAATTTTTCTTTTTTAAAATGGCGTTATATTATCGTCGGCATGGAGGCGGCAGTGCTTTTTCTGTTAGGACTTTTACCGACAGCCACACCGGATATGGCAATCACTGTCACCATCTCTTTTATCTGCTCCGTGCAGGTATGCAGTTTTCGCTCTCTTTCGGGAGTGCCGTACGCTACCACAATGTGTACGGGCAATCTCCGCTCTGCCACAGAACAGCTTTGTAATTATATCAGAACAAAAGATAAAACCGCCCTGCATCACAGCGGTCGTTATTTTTTCATTATTTTTTGTTTTTGCGCGGGCGCGGCGGTTGGCGTACTTGCCTGTAATCTGTGGGCAGGAAAATCAATTTGGCTATGCAGCGCGCTTTTGCTCCTTACGCTTCTGCTTTTGCTATTGAATAAAAAATAAAATAATTTGTTTCAAAACTCGCATCAACTGAACTCCCCTTCTTTTCAAAACAAATGCAAATAAAGAAGGGAAAGGAGGAAAACAGATGAAGAGATTGGCACTATTGACTATTGCAATTTTATGTCTAATTCTGCTTGCGGGAACAAGTATGAGCGTATATGCAAATGAGCCTCTCTTTGAGTGTCACACCGACCCGGAACTGATAGAGGAAGCGACTAACGCGCTGGTGCAAAAGAAACTAACAGAGTTAAACAAAACACAAAACTCGCAAGAAAACGAGATAATGCTGTTTCAGCACTTAGATTTTGAAGGAACTAAGGTGACCGGTTTTTCAATGCCCTCTACAGGTGAGGTAAGAGCGTTGATTGTACCTCTTGCATTCCCAGGATACGAAATTCCGGCAAGAAGTTTTGAGTTAATGCAGGATGAGTTTTTTGGAATACATGAAAGTGCGGACAAATCTTTTTTCTTTACATTTGATGACGAAAGGTCAGCAACGGAACTGTTTCGGGCGCATTCGAATGGTAAATTAAATTTTACAGGAGATATTATGCCACAGTATGAAACAGCGGAACTACCAAGCTATTATGACGAAAATGATTCTGGATTAACGGACCTGTTAAGTGAAATATTGAGCTATTACAAAAGAGCAGGAATTGTAAGTGATTATTCAAGGTATGACTCGGATAATGATGGATATGTTGATTGTCTGGCTGTGGTCTATCCAATGCATCGTGATTTGAAATATAGTGCAGGCACAGGCGGGAGTCTTGCGTGGGGCAATAAAGTGGTTAGCGGAAGTAGTATTAAAATCGAAAACGATTCAATAAAGGTTAATACTCGTATGACTCTGGGCGTTTCTGCTGATGAACCCAATGATGTTCATGCAGTAGGTGCATATAGTATATTGCACGAGTGTGGACATTTGATGGGACTTCCCGATAATTATGATACAACTGAAGATTGCACACTCCACGGAACCGGAGAAATACTGACAGCGGGTGAAGGGGCGGAACAATGCTATTTTAATGCATATTACAGGTATTTGCTAGATTGGATAGAGCCGGTTGTATTACCATATAAGGAAAATTTGACGGAGATAATGCTGTGCGCTTATGAGGCTCCTGATGATATAGATAAGGAACGGGCAGTTATCTTTATTCCGGACTCGAGTCAGCTTCCGTTCACGGAATTTTATATGGCTGAGTATGTGGTTGGTTTGCACATACAAAGAACTCCTATGACAGAAAAACATGCTGGAGTGAGGCTGTGGCATATCAACGGAGCTTACAAACAACCAACATGTTTTCTGAATAAAACAAATTTTATAAAACCTGTATATAAAAATGGAGGAACAACTGATCCTTACGGGACATTTATGTATGATGTTCCAAATGATTTATACATTACCGGAGATGAATTTTCGGATACAACAGTGCCATCGAGTAAGTTTTATGATGATGTGTACACGGGAGCGTATATGAAAGTGTTGAGTATGGACGATGAAAAAGCGACCATACTTGCGGGATTCAAGGAGCCTGATTTAACTCCCGCGCCGACCATAACGATTTCTCTGCCCTCCAAAAAAGCAGTAAAAAGTGAGGAAAAACGTGTAGAATATACAATAACATATAATGCAGATCACCTTGATAGCGTTAGTAATATTTTTAAGGATATTACAATAGATAAAATCGGTACAGTGAATCCGTTATGGGGTATGTCTGCTATGGAAGATAATATAGCGACTTTTAAGGTGACTAATTTCAGAGGAGAAGGAACGATTGGAATAACGGTTAATGGGAGAGCGGTATGGAATGTAGGGAGTTTAGGTGGAGTTAAATATGCTTCTCCTGTCACCTCAGAAATTTTTTATGTAGATGACACACCGCCGGAGATTGAGTTGAACGGCGCAAGTGAAATAACTTTGGAATACGGCGCGCCATATGATGAGCTTGGTGCTGAGATAACGGATAATCTTGACCCTGAGATTGAAAGCAAATTGGTAATAGATAGTTCTAAAGTAAATGTGAATCAGGCGGGGACGTATTATGTATATTACAATGCGATCGACCATGCGGGCAATGTTGCCGAGCAAGTTGTGCGAACGGTCACGGTTCTTGAAGCACCTCCATTACCGGAGGACAGGATAGAGATTACAAAAATAACGTCCAAGATTTTTATCGCCAAGCCAATATTTGAGGCAACCGAGCCGCCTCCGGCAGAAGAAATACGGCTATACCTTTCCTGCAAAAGAGATGGAGTGCAGCAACATTCAGAGTTGCTTGAATTGAACGAGAAAATGTTAACCGCCTTTTACATCCCGCCGCAGTACGCGGATTGCGACATAGACATATATGTCTGGGACAAAAAGATGCGCCCGCTGATGCCGCCGCAAAGGATGAATAGAACAATCTTTGAGTAAAATTGAATCATTTAACGCTGAAAAGTGTCGCAGTTTAATGCCGCGGCACTTTATTATTTCCTGCTGAATTACAAATATTATGCAAATTTCAGGGAATGCTAAATGTAGGTGATGATATGTTATACACAGAATTAAGTAAAAATATGTCGGAAATTCAGCAGCAGCTGCCGCTTGGAAAAAGCTTTGATGTAATCGGACGAGAATTTCAAATCGGCAGCCGCAGCGCATATTTGGTCTTTGTAGATGGTTTTGCAAAAGATGATATTCTGCTGCACATTATGCGGGATTTGCAAAATGATTCTGAGCCAAGCGACTTGACAAGCCTAAAAACTCTTTTGAGCAACCGAATTCCCTATATTGAAACAGATATCCTGAATGACCTTTCCGCGATTAGTACCATGGTTTTATCGGGCGCAGCGGCATTGTTTGTGGATGGCTTTGCCGAGGCAATCATTTTAGATGTGCGTGAATACCCCGTCCGCAATCCTGACGAATCCGACGGCGAGCGCGTCACGCATGGGTCTAAAGACGGATTGGTGGAAACGCTGATTTTTAACACCGCGTTGATACGCCGCAGACTGCGCGACCCCAAACTGGTCTTTGAGTTAACACAAGTGGGCGAACGTTCCAAAACCGATATTGCCATTGCGTACATTGAGGATTTGGCGGACAAAACTCTGGTAGATAATCTGCGTACAAAGCTGTCGGAAATCAAAATACCCGGTCTGCCCATGGGCGAAAAAAATTTAGAAGAATCTTTGCTGAAAAAGAAATGGTACAATCCCTTGCCGCAAATGCGTATCACAGAACGTCCGGACACCGCCGCCGCGCATTTAATGGAGGGGCACGTCCTGCTTTTGGTAGATACCGCGCCGGCGGCAATCATTTTGCCGACCACCATTTTCTCCTTTACGCAATATCCGGAGGAATACTATCAAAACCCATTGGTCGGCACATATATGCGCTTACTGCGCTTTTTATCCATTCCACTGACCGTTTTTCTCTCCCCACTCTGGATGCTGCTTGCTGAAAATACCGCCTCTCTGCCGCCTGCTTTGCAATTCATCGGATTGAAAGAAGCAGGCACAATTCCCTTATTCTTACAGTTACTGTTATTGGAATTTGGTTTGGATTTTCTACGGCTGTCCTCTCTGCAAGTCCCCAAAAATTTAGGCGCGACACTCGGTATCATCGGTGGTTTAATTATCGGTGACTTTGCGGTGCAGGTTGGCGTATTTGCACCGGAAAGCATTTTTTATATGGCGTTAGTCGCTATCCTGTCCTACTGCATACCCAACGCCGAATTCTCGTCTGCAATGCGCATTTTTCGGTTGATACTGTTAGTGCTGACAGGACTATGCGGAATATGGGGATTTGTCGGCGGAACAGCGCTGATCGTTCTGATAACCATACTAACCAAAAACTTTGACGGACGGCGCGGCTATCTTTGGCCGTTGATTCCTTTCCGCTGGAACGCACTCAAGCATATCTTATTCCGAAGCCCTGTCTCAAAGGTGAGAGAAAAATAGATACTAATTGTTACTTTCTACTCGTGTAGAAAGTAACCAAAGACACGCCAAAGGATGTCCCTTTTAGGACAATAGCAAACATATCATAAGACGTTCCAATTATGCAATGCCTTATAGCCGCCAAGCGACAATAAAACGCACCATATTTAAAACTATGAAACCACAAAAAAGCAGAGAGCCTAAGCTCTCTGCTTTTATTGACTTACACTTAAATCTCAATGCCCAAGATTACTCAGTAACTTAAGCAGCAGGAGATTCTTCCGGATCCGGTGTTGTTGTCTCCTCCGGATTTGTAGACGGCTCAGGAGTCGTGCTCGGAGACGGAGACGGAGATACAGGAGTATCATCCTTCTTATCAGTCAAGGTGTATGTGCCGTAATCATACGGAGCAATGTAGAGAACTTCTACAACATCGCCATCGTAGATTCTGAGCAACGCATAACCCATCATGCCGTAAGCCGGAACATCAGAAATCTTGTTGCCGGAAACATAAACGCCTTCGTATTCTTTATCATTAAGCAAATCATCATCAACATCGAATACGCCGTCATCGCCTACATACAATCTTCTCTCTTCCTTGCGGGTCGGATCATATACATACACGCCTGCATCTCTAAGTTTGAAATTAGTGCCTACACCGGTCTTCGGATCGGTCAACTTAACAGACTTAGAACTGCTCTTGAAGTCTGTTACAACACCAAACTCAAAACGCTCCAAATTGGTCTCATCCGCAATATCAGAAATGGACGGAATCGCATTAGCCTGGTTGGAAGCTGTAAGCTTAGATCTGATGTTGCCGTTGTTGTTATCAAATGCAACCTTCAACTCAGCCTTAGTGATGTTACCTGCTTCATCAAAAGCAAACTTGTAAACGTCACCGCGGTTTGCATCGGTATTGATAACGTCATCACTATATACCGATGCAGTTGTCTTAGCGGTCTTATATTCTCCGTCCATATAATATGCAACTTCATATACACTATCGTCCTCATCATTGATAGATCTGGAAACAGAGTCGATAACAGCCATAGAAGTAGTCGGAGAAATCATACCATCCTGGTTGAATACAACAACAACCTTAGCAATGCCCTTGCCGCTGTCTTCTTCATCATAAACAGCAACAACCATCTTGCCTTCTGTTTCAGCCAAATCAGCGCCGGTAGCGATAGAACTGTTATCTGCATCAGCAGAACCGGAAGTTACTATCAACTTATCAGTGCTGTCAGTAATCTTAAAGTCATCCTTATCATTGTTCTTCACATAGAATACAATGGTGTTCTCGTCAATGTCAAAACTAGCGCCGTCGAAAGACAATTCCTGGTTGTCTTCAGAATACCGAGCATCACTGGAAGAAGCCATAAATCTGAAGTCACCGCTGTTGTTGCTGTACTCATCAGAAATCGGCAACTCAATGGAGCTAATCGCACCGTTGGAGTTAACGCCGAACTTAATCAGCTGATTCTTGAGCAGGCCAACAACTTCTTTAGCGCTGCTGCAAGCACCGGTAACTTTTTCACCATCAAACTTCACGTTGTTATCAGTGTACTCAGTACCGTCTTTTGTTGGGTACTCTTTTGTCAACTTCACAGTAGAAGCGAGGTCTAACTGTACAACGCCTTTCTTGTTGGTCAAGAGTTTTACTCTAACAGTATAATTGTCAAAATCATCCTGAGACTCAACTGCGTTGAGAACAAAACCATAGTTGTCAGACAAAGATGTGCCGGTCTTTGTGCCGCCGTTCTTGTCGTAAGCAGCAATCTTACCATACTCATCAATGTAGAACATACCAGCAGCGCCTGCTTTCAGGGTGCCGTCGAGGTAAGCGCCAACAGCTACATCATAGTCTTTGCCATCGATTCTGTAAGAATAACCATTGTCAAACGATGGATAAGCTGAAGTCTTAGAAGCCTTGCTGGAAGAGATAGCACCGTCAACCTGGTTAGCAATCACTTTCATGTCGTAAACGCCTTCGTTCTCCGAATTGTAGATAACAGAGAGAACATCCCATTCTTTCAAATCGGTGTAATCAATCTTCTGACCATCTTTGGTGATGTTGCAGATGAATTCTGTGTCCTCTTCATCAAATGTAATGGTCTTGTTCGGCAATTTGTTGCCATAGTTGGTCTTACCAACAGCCTCTTTGAAAGTAACCTTAGAACCGGATACTCTGTCAACAACAGCTGTTGCGGCAATCTCGATGATAACTACTTCAATCTCGGAACCAGCGCCGGTATCGATAAGAGTAACTTTACCGCCAACCTTGGAATCCGGAGATACATAGTTGTCACCACTGGTTGTGAAGTATTTGTTCAAAATGGAAGTCGTAGCTTCGCCAACCCACATACCGTTGTAAACTACGTCAGCATCTGTAGCAATTCTCTTAGATGTAGAATTTCTGTCAGTGCTGTTCTTGAAGTATTTTACAGTATTACCTTCAATCGTATCATACAAATCCAATGTGAATTCATATTCATCGGTGTTGCTTCTGTCTTCTGTCATAGAGAGAACAACATCATCATCGTTGTAATCGTCTTCTTGTACATAGAAGATAACAGACTTACCGAGGAAAGAAGCAGCATCGGAATTACCGATTCTGAACTCGAAATCCTTCGGCAGAGTAACATTGTCACTACCATAGGTTTCATTGTCAGTGTTCTTGAAGTTACCTGTAACAGTAACGCCAACTACTGCATCCGTGCTGGTATCGATGGTCTTGTCACCATGGAAAGAAGTAACATCGTTAGCATAAACAAAACCTTTCAGCTTTACGATGTCAAGTCTCTCGCTCATGAGAGTCTGACGACCATAGTCACGGTTTGTGCCGGTAACAACGTAAGAAGACTCTGTGCCATAACCGGTGCGAATCATCAAAGGTGTGTCAATCGCGTTGTAAACCAACTGAGCGATTGTAGATCTTGCACAGCCCTGACCGGTAACACCGCCGGTAACACCGCTGAGAACCTTCTGGCTGTTAGCAGCAGCAATGTAACCTGCCGGATAACCACCCTGGTCAGCAGCCATCGGCTCGTAACCCAAAGTAACCATGATCATCTTGATAGCTTCTTCATACTTAACGGTATCGTCCGGACCAAAAGCGCCGTTGCCGTAGCCGTTAACAATGCCCTGACCTGCTGCCAAAGCAACATAGCCGGAAGCCCAGTGGGTAGAAGGTACATCAGTAAAGTTTGTTGCCGAAGCAGCGATATCGCCTTCGTATCCCTGAATTCTAGCTACGATTGTAGCCATTTCCGCTCTTGTTACAACCGCGTCCGGGTTGTAATTGCCATTGTCGTCACCCTTAAGGATGCCCAAATCTGCGAGTGTTGAAATCGCTTCTGCCGCAGCACTGCCTGCTTCTACATCAGGGAAGCTTGCAGCAAATGTTGCTGTAGTCAAAACCATAGCAAACACTGCGATAAGAGCAATCACTTTTTTGAGATTTCTCATTCTCAAATTCCTCCTTATAAATAAAAATTTTATTTTTTTCGAAAGAGAAAATGTTACACATACCAGTCCGCCCTCTTTCTGTCAACGAACTCATATGTTTGTCAGCAGTCCTCACCCATGCAAAGAAAGTCCCACTAACTAAAGATATTATATCCTAAATAGTCGAAACTGTCAATACAATTTTTCAAATGTAACGTATTTGTAACATTTCTACCAAAAATTATATTGATTTTTCGCTATTCAGAAGCGAATTGAATATGAATTGCTCAAACAACGGGTGCGGCTTGGTCGGCCGCGTCTTAAATTCCGGATGGAACTGTACCGCCACAAACCATGGATGGTCTTCCAGCTCTACAATTTCCACCAGTTTGCCGTTCGGAGACAATCCCGCGATTTTCAAACCTGCCTCCGTCAGCTTGTCGCGGTAAGCGTTGTTGAACTCATACCGGTGACGGTGGCGTTCTCCGATTTCTTTCATACCATACGCTTGATATGAGCGAGTGTTCTCCTGCAATTCACAAGGGAACCGTCCCAGCCGCATTGTACCGCCCATGTCAGAAATTTCTTTCTGCTCCGGCATCAAATCAATCACCGGATAAGGCGTGTGCGGATTCAACTCCGAGCTGTGCGCGCCGGAAAGTCCTGCCACATTACGGGCAAATTCCACAACGGCAAGCTGCATCCCCAAACAAATACCCAAGAACGGAATTTTATTCTCTCGCGCGTAACGGATTGCCACAATTTTTCCGTCAATTCCTCTGTCGCCGAACCCGCCCGGAACCAAAATTCCGTCCGCGCCGCGCAGCGTTTCCGCCACATTTTCGTCCGTTAATGTTTCGGAGTCAACCCAAGAGATTTCCACCTCTGCCTCATTGGCAAACCCGCCGTGCCGCAAAGCTTCCGCCACACTCAGATACGCGTCATGGAGGGCAACATATTTTCCTACCAATGCAATCTTTACATGACGTTTCAGGTTCTTGACCTTATGCACCAACCCGTTCCACTCTGTCAAATCGGGCGGCGGGCAGTCAAGACCAAGCCTGTCGCACACCTTTTGGGAAAGTCCCTGTTCCTCCAACATCAGAGGAACATCATATATAGTTTCAGCGTCCAAATTTTCAATGACGCACCCACTATCCACATTACAGAATAAACCGATTTTTGCCTTAATATCTTCATCAAGGGGAACCTCTGACCGACATACGATAATGTCAGGCTGAATCCCCAGCCCCAGCAATTCTTTTACGCTGTGCTGCGTCGGCTTAGACTTTAACTCACCGGAGGACGAAAGATAGGGTACCAACGTCACGTGCAGATACATACTGTTACCCTTGCCTACGTCGCCCGAAACCTGGCGAATCGCCTCCAAAAACGGCTGACTTTCGATATCGCCCACCGTACCGCCGATTTCTGTAATCACCACATCGGGATTATCTTCCTGCCCGACACGGAAAATCTTTTCCTTAATCTCATTGGTGATATGCGGTATCACCTGCACCGTTCCGCCAAGGTAGTCCCCTCTGCGTTCTTTGGTAATCACAGACCAATACACTTTGCCAGTGGTAACGTTGCTGTTTTTGGTCAGGTTTTCATCAATAAAACGTTCATAATGTCCCAAGTCCAAATCAGTTTCCGCGCCATCCTCGGTGACATAAACTTCCCCATGCTGATACGGACTCATCGTACCGGGGTCTACATTGATATACGGGTCAAACTTCTGAATCGTCACCTTCAAGCCTCTGGTTTTCAGCAGTCTTCCAAGCGAAGCAGCCGTAATACCCTTGCCGATGCCCGAAACAACGCCGCCTGTAACAAATATATACTTCACTGCCATCTACCCTGCCCCTCCTTTCGCAATCGAGATGATAAAATAAATCACACCCTAATATTCTAATACCTCTTGCGAAATATGTCAAGAGCTTTGCGAGAAATTATTTGCAAAATGACGGATTTTGTGTTACAATGTTAGCAACGCGTCAGATATGCAAGTGTAAAATCGCAGTACGAAAGGCGTCTTTGCTCCCGTATATCTAATAAGACGACAAAAGCTTTGATTGGGTTCCCAACAGAGACTTAATTTTCGGTATTATTTTCCGCGCCGTTTTTGCTGCGGAACATTTTCGTATTGAAAAATAAGCGACTCCCGAACGGAACTTTATCCTTCGGGAGTTTTTTATTGCACCGAATGGTTACTATATAATAAGGAAGAAAGACAGGAGATAACGTGAAAAAACATCACGTTATCTGCTCCGAAGGAATGATGCGTGCGCGAAATTTTGCTCACAAAAAGCGTTCGCAAACGCACATACGCTGCTTTAAATGTAAAGTCCCATAGGGACTTTATGATTGCAAGGCGTGGCAACGCCTTGCAATATCTCGCCTAAAAACAATTATCAATTGTTTTTTACGGCGCGACTCCATTATACGCCTTATCCGCCCACAGTAAGGCGTAGGAGAACTTTTCATTACTATTTGTGGGCAGAAAGGCTATGGAGATTATAATGCCAAGTAAAAAAATTACCACCGCCGCAGTTCGCCGCGCGAAAGGTGAACGCAAGCTGACCATGCTGACCGCCTACGATTACCCAATGGCAAAAATCGTGGACGAGGCAGGCTGTGATATGATTTTGGTGGGCGATTCCCTGGGAAATGTGGTACTCGGATACGAAAATACCACCCACGTCACCATGGAAGATATGCTGCACCATTCCAAAGCGGTGGCGCGCGGAGCAAGCCGCGCAATGATTGTCACCGATATGCCCTTCCTCTCCTACCATGTCGGAGTGGAAACGGCTGTGAGAAACGCAGGCGCACTGATTGCGCAGGGCAACGCGCAGGCGGTCAAGTTAGAGGGCGGCGCGGAGGTCTGCGACACCGTCCGCGCGATTATCAACGCAGGGATTCCCGTGATGGGGCATTTGGGGCTTACTCCGCAGCATGTCAACCAATTCGGAGGATTTTTCACACAGGCGAAAACGGAGGAGACGGCGGAAAAGCTGCTTGCGGACGCGAAAGCCTTGCAGGACGCAGGCGTTTTCGCGATTGTTTTAGAATGTATTCCGCCGGAGGTGGCGAAGCGGGTCACCGAAGAACTGGCAATACCAACCATCGGAATCGGTGCAGGCAAGGACTGCGACGGACAGGTTTTGGTACTGTACGATATGCTGGGGCTGTTCTCCGACTTCACCCCCTCGTTCGTCAAACAGTACACCAAACTGAACGGTCAGATTGCAGACGGGGTGAAGCAATATATTAAGGAAGTAACGGAAGGAGTATTCCCGCAATGAGAGTGATTACAACCATCAATGAAATGAGACTATATATTAAGGAAGAAAGAGCGAAAGGAAAGTCGGTCGGGCTGGTTCCAACCATGGGCTATCTGCACGAGGGGCATGCTTTGCTGATTGCACGGAGTGCGGCGGAAAACGATGTGACTGTTGTCAGCGTATTTGTCAATCCCACACAGTTCGGCGCAAACGAAGATTTGGACAGCTATCCGAGAGACTTGGAGCATGACTGCGCAGTTGCGGAACAGGCAGGCGCACAGGTGATTTTCCACCCGACCGCGGCGGAAATGTACCCCAGCGATTACCGCACCTACGTCAATGTAGAGGAAATCACTCTTCCGCTCTGCGGCAAGTCACGCCCTACCCACTTTCGCGGTGTCACTACGGTGGTGTGCAAACTGTTCTGCATTGTCGCGCCCGACCGCGCGTATTTCGGTCAGAAAGACGCACAACAACTCATTGTAATCAAGCAAATGGTGCGGGATTTGAATATGGACATTACCGTCGTCCCCTGTCCGATTGTACGTGAAGCAGACGGCTTGGCGAAAAGTTCGCGTAATGTGTATTTGAACGAAGAAGAACGACGGCAGGCGTTGGTTTTAAATCAGGCGCTTGCCCTAGCGCAAGACTTGTACAAAAACGGCGAAAGAAATGCGAATGTACTGAAAGACGCAATGGTGAAAAAAATTCAGACCGCACCGCTTGCGGATATCGATTATGTCGAATTGGTGGATTTGGAATCCCTGCAAGCGATTCAAACGCTTACCACGCCCGCTTTGGCGGCGCTGGCGGTAAGGTTTGGGGCAACACGGCTGATTGACAACACGATTTTATTTGAGGAGGGTTCCGTATGCAAGTAACGATGATGCGCTCTAAAATTCACCGCGCCACTGTCACTGAGGCAAATGTGAATTACATCGGAAGTATTACGATTGACGAGGAATTGCTGGAGCAATCGGGAATTTTGGTGAACGAAAAAGTTTCCGTCGTCAACGTGACCAACGGAAACCGTCTGGAAACTTATGCTATCGCGGGCGAGCGCGGCAGCGGCACGATTTGTATGAACGGCGCGGCGGCGCACTTGGCGTCACCCGGCGACATTATTATTATTATCGCTTACGGAATTATGGATTACGAAGAGGCGAAAAATCACCGTCCCCGCGTCATTTTTATCGGCGAGGGCAATAAAATTATTGACAAAAAATAATGCACATAAATATCCATTGTATTTTGCCGCGTTATGTAGTAAACTGAAAGAGAAAACAGTCAGGAGGAATACCATGAAACATTTGATTTTTTCTCACAAAATCTGCTGCGCCCTGCTTGCGGCAAGCCTTTGTTTCGGCAGCGCCGCATTCGCGAAAAGCGGCGATATTGCGGGCGAGTATTACAGCACAGATATTATCACAAGTTTAAACGGATACGAAATTGACGCCATCAACATCGGCGGACAAACGCTTATCAGCGCGGAAAATATGCGGTATTACAGTTTTGAGGTGTATTGGGACAGCGAGGCACGCCGCCTTGACGTCAGCCGAACCACACACGCGACAAACGGTACGCCACCCACTGTGGAACATTCCGCACTGCCGTCGGGAACACCTATCGGCAATTACTTTGAAACCGATATTGTCACCTTCCTTGACGGCACTCCGATAACCGCTTACAACCTTGGCGGCAGAACCTACATTCACGCGGAACAGATGCGCGAGTTCGGCTACGTTGTAGACTGGAACGCGGACATGCGGCGTTTGGACATCACAAGTTCCGACCGCGCAGGGTATGAGTATCGTATTTTCCTGTCTGACGGAGAAAAGCCCGAAAAAGAAGGCGACGGCGCAGGCGCGTTTTCCATCGTGTATACAAAGGACGGCATTACAGGACGCGGAGATGCGAAATTGTTCAACTCCTCATTTGTCTGCAACGGCAAGTCCTATCAAATTCCAATGGGATTTTATCAGAACGAAGGACTGTTCTATTCGGGCAATCTACACAATCTGTTACGTCCGCTTGCGTATAACGGAAATATTTCCAATCCGTGCGACCCCGCCGATAAATACGATTTGGTGAACGAAACGGTTACCGTAAAGGTGAACGGGCAGCGCGCGGAAAAGGTGTCCGTTTTACAATCGCAGGGGAACGGACACGTGGATTATACGCTTGAAATCCACGACCTGCCCATGTATAAACAGGAAGAAATTGACGAAATTGAAGTCACCGTCGGCAACGCCGCGGAACTGCCGGAATTTTCGATAACAAAACCACGGGATTCTCAGACTGAAATTGACGAAATTGTTGAATCGCTGAAAAAATATCCCGAAGATTCCATGGTTACCTACGCCACGACTGACGATTATCTGTTGGTATATATGCGCGAAGTTCCCTCTTTCGGCACAATCAAAGACAGCCTTCGTGTTGTCAACCGCGATACGCGGTCAAGTTCCGACGATATTTTGGAACAGGTCAGACAAATTGAGGGATTTGACATGGATATTCTTCATCCGTTTGCTTTCCGCGTCGGCGATGTGAAAAATAATATGTTTTTCTCCTGCGCGACGGGGGACAAAACAGGTGATTTCTATGTGGAATTAGACAGCGCGACTGTGCACTTGATTGCAACATCAAAATAAGATTAGTAGAGTTAAAAAAGAACAACCTTTGAAAGGTTGTTCTTTTACCTTTATTTTAAATGTTCCACCGTTTGTCGCACCAGTTCCGCAAGCAAATCACGGTTGTCCAAATCTTCAATCAATAAACAGGGCTTTGCCCCGTCGTAAGGAGGAGCAAGCACAGCATCAGGCACAAGCGCCTGTCCCGCTTCCGTCACCTTAACAAAAAAATTATCGTCACAAACACATGCAAAATACTTGCCGTCGCAATAAATGCCATACTCGCCAAACATTTTGCGATAAGTGATATTCCCGCCGCCGGCGCATTGCTCCGCAACGAATTTTACAAATTCAGGATTAGATGCCATATCCTCATTCTCCTTTGTTAAACGAGCCTATCTCCACCAAATTTCCTTCGGGGTCTGCGACATAACAGGTACGCTGTCCCCACGGTTCTGTCGTAGGCGGCATAACAGCCTCAGCGCCCGCTTTTATTACCTTCTCAAACGCCCTGTCCACAGCGGCATAATCAGACACCGACAACGAAATCTCGTAATGTCCGTTAATACCCTTTGCGGCGGAATCCCTGCCTTGCACAAATGCTCAATATCCCGATTAATCGTGCGGCGGGACACCTCAAACTTTTCCGCCAAATACGGCGCAGTCACCTTATCCTGCTGTAATAGAATCGCAAGTATGCCAATCAGACGGTCTATTTTCACGCCGATTTCCTCCTATTCCTACAAATGCAAGCGCCGCCGCAGTTCCTTCTTCAACGAATCATACTCAAACAGAATAAGCACCGCCATAAAGATGACGCTGACCGCCACACAAATCAAGGACGGCAAGATAATTTGCACTAAACCGGTAAGCAAGAATATGACAGGAACAATCCCGAATAACGCCCCCAACAGCAAATAGACAATATGATCCTCCATATACCGTTTCATTGCTTTTGTCACGACAAACAGCACCAGCAGTGCCGCCGCGCAGGTAATGGGAATCACATAATCCAGCGACCAGCCGTGCCAACCTGTCAGCCAATCCCACAACAAACACAGCACAGAAACCACCACTACCTGATAAAGCAAGTTTTTCGCCACATTGCGACGCTTTTTCACCGCTACCGCAATGCTGACCCATAAACAAACCAGCCCCAGCAAGACAAACGCCGACCACCATCCGCTTTGCGGAACCATCAGGTTAACCAGAACACAAACCACTGCTCCCACAACGGAAATCAGCATTAAAATACGGAAAAACAAACCGTTGCCGTGAAATACATTCGGAATATACGGAAAACTTTCCTGTTCGTTTCCGTCATAATCAGTCAAACTGTTTTGACACAAGGGACACGCTTTGCGGTTGCCTTCTACATGAACGCGGCACTTTTCACAATAGTTCATACGCTATTCCCCCTCCTTGTTACGGCAAGCGGCAATGGTAACTTCTATCCCCATGCCCGTCAGTGTACGGAAAAATTCCCGCTGCACCTCCGCCACCGCAAAGGCGGAGGTAAAACCAAAGCTCATCCTGTCCCCGAACGAGCAAGTGCAAAGCTGTACCTTCTGTGTAGAAAACAGCACGTCAAATTTATTGATATACTTCGCCAGCTCCGGCGGCATGGTAACTTTGCCGATATTAGATAAAGCCGCAGTGCTTTCTGCCTCGCTGATTTGATTGGCTATGCGCAGAACAAAATCTTTGAAAAACAGCGGCGCTATCCGCGCGAGCAGATTATGCTCCACCGCTCCCAACCCGTTCATTCGTCCCGCTAACTTTTCCTCCGTCAATTCCCGCTCAAATCCTGCGCGCACCACGTTGATAATCTCTGTCAAGTCGGCAGAATGAGTGTCAAAGGAATACGGAATATTGATGATACCAAAAAAATTCCGCGCCGAAACCGAGGGGAAAACTTTGCGCAGATTGACCGGCACAGTCAGCGTGACAGGCCTTTTCCGCGTGCGGACAGGCATCCCTGCGTAAATAGAACGTATCAGCACCGCTCCCAAAAATTCCGTCAGCGTTGCATGATATTCGTGCGCTTTTTCCAACAACTGTTTTACGGACGCCTCGCCCAAAATCACATTCATGCGGTCGTCCGCCAGTCTGCGCTCACGCAAACGATAGGCGCGGCGGTAAGGCTTCTTTTCCGGCTTGACTGTTTTATCATAATAACGCAGAAAACTGTCATCCTGTTTCTGTGCGCCCGACGCGTCATAATCCGGCGCAGGCGGCGCGTTTTCAAACTCTTCCGCATGGCGCATAATCAGATAATGGTATAACAGCGCCCGCAAGAACTCCATCGCGCCCGCTCCGTCGGATAAAACATGAAACACTTCCAGGCTGATACGGTTGTGATAATAAGATACGTCAAACAGCAAACGTTTCACATTTTTATCGTAAATCTTGCCGCAAACCGGCGTATTTTCCATATGCGCCCACGGAATAGCGGAACTTTCCTCCAAATAATACCAGAAAAGTCCGCGCCGCAGCACACTGCGGTAAATCGGAAACTGTTCAATTGTCTTTATCAGCGCTTGCTGCAACAGCTTTCCGTCCACTTCCTCTTTTAATTCACACGCGAACCGAAACACCTTAGTATCCCGCCCTTTGGCGGTAGGCGGAAAAATTTTCGCCGCGTTATCCAAACGGCTCCACTGTTCTGTCTTTTTTGGCATTATCCTCTCCACCCTCCTTGTAGAAACTGATAAATAATACGGTAACTCTCCTGCACCTGCGCCATTCGCGGCGGCAGTGAGAAAAATCCGTGCAATGCGTCTCCGATACGGTGAATCTCCACGCGGTTGCCCGCCGCGCGCAGCCGTCTGCCGTATTCCTCCCCCTCGTCCCGCAGGGGATCAAGCTCCGCTGTAATAATCAATGTGTCCGGCTGATCGGAGTAATCCTTTGCCAGCAAAGGCGCGAAGTACGGACTTTGTCTGTCCTCTTCCCGCGCGATATACAACTTCATATAATCCTGAATATTCTTTGCCGTCAGCAGATAATCCGACCCATTCTCCCGCACGGACAGGAAAGGCGACCGCTCACTATGGTCGTGGTATACGGCAGGATAAATCAGTATCTGCATACTTGGCAGAAACCGTCCGATGTCCCTCGCCATGAGCGAAACTGCCGCAGCCAAATTCCCGCCCGCACTGTCCCCCATCAGAATTATCCGTTTCGGCATCACGCCATACCATTCTGCCCCGGTACAAATTTCCTGCGCGGCGGCATAGCAATCGTGCAGTGCTGCCGGAAAGGGGTGTTCCGGCGCCAAACGGTACTCCACAGATACTACCGTACACGCCAAAATTTTCGCTAAATTAGCGCATACCCCGTCATAACTGTCCACATTTCCGGTTGTCCAACCGCCGCCATGATAAAAAATAATTGCTGTCTGCGTCTCGTCCGTCTCAGGACGGTAAACGCGGACAGGAACCGATTGTCCGTCACTGCGCACCACCAAATTCCGACGGGTGTAAAACGGGTTGAACCGATGCAAATGTGTGGCATTAATCAGACTGCGCCGCAGACGATATGTCTTTTTCACATCAACATCGGGAGCAGATAATGCTTTGATTGCTAAACGCAATGCTTTTTTCATAATTTTCTCCGTTCTTTTTTGGATAGCATACCACACAATCGGCAAGCTTACAATGCCTATTCTAAAAAATACAATTTTGCCCGGGCAAACATTTTACCGCCTTTATCAAAAGAAAGCTGGGTTTATGAAATTCTTTTCTCATGTTCGGATTTTTCTCTATGGCGTCCTCCATCGGTAAAGGCTCTGCCAGTTTTTCGATGCGAAAGCCTGCCGCAATCAGCGTGTTCAAAATTTCGGAAAACGTGCGGTGATATTTTTCTACATCATCCGTCAGCCATTCCGTTCGGCGCATTCCGCTCCTGCCGTAATCGGTCAGCTGATAATGAATCCCATCGCCGGTCTTGTCTTTCTCCCAGTTTGAACCGCTGAACGGCGCAGTGGTCAACGGGTGTTCCTGCGAAAAAACGAATGTTCCACCCTCGTTTAAACAGGTGTACACATTATTTATCAACTCTGTCCAGTCCGCAATGTAATGCACCGCCAGCGAACTGGTTATTACATCATATTTTCTGCCTAAGTCTTTTATGTCGCACATATCCATACGTAAAATTTCCAAATTGTCCTTTTGACGCGCTCTTGCCTTTTGTAACATATTTTCAGACACGTCAATACCGGTGACAAACGCCGCGCCCCGACCGAGAAATTCCTCACACATCTCTCCGAAGCCGCACCCCATATCCAAGACCGCCTTTCCCGTTAAGTCAGGCAGCAATTCTATCAAAGCAGGATGCTCTATCAACAGATTATAATTGTACGGATTTTCTCGGATTTCCTGATAGCCTTTGAAAAATTCCGCATTATCATAAATGTTTTGCTCGTTTCGCATGGCGTTTCCTCCTGTTCTCCGTTCATTATACACTATTTCTCCCTATTCGTAAAGGGGCGGTTCCGGAGACAAAAAAAAGGAACGGCGTAAAATCGCCGTTCCTTTTTCTTATGCCGCACCTTGAAAGAGCATATATTTATAAAAAATCATGATTCTATATAAAAATCGCCTGCCGACAAACACTCCAGAAAAAAATATAAACACACTTTAAAACCTGTTATGAATTCCCGTTGAGAGATTCCCGTTAAGGCTGCATTATAATCTTCTTCCATTTTTAAACCGTACTTTAGATTATTCTCACATGCGCGATGTATATATTTTTCGTAAAATTCTTTTTCTTCTTTTGAAATTTTCCTTTTCAAAAAATCTGAGTTATCTTCATACCGAAAGTTGTACAGTAAATTTAAAAAACCGAAATCCATGCAAATCTTCCTCTCTTAATATTGTTTATATCTATAAACAATATTACAACATATTTATGATAAAATCAATATATAGTTTATATCTATAAACAAATTTTGGAGGAAAGTACAATGACAAAGATACTATGTAACAAAGTTTTCGGTAATAATTTACAACAAATAAGAAAATCATGCGGATTGTCTCAAGAACAAACTGTTGCAAAATTAAATTTATTAGGTTCTCCGCTCAGTCGCAGTACTTATGCGCTTATTGAATTAGGAAAAGGCAATATATTTATCAGTGATTTAGTAGGATTAAAAACTATTTTTGATAAAGATTATTCAGAGTTTTTCAAAGGGATAACTCCATTACGTTAAATTTTTATTTTAAAATGTTCATTTTCTGTTTGCCCAGAAAACGAACCAAAAGAAGGCACAAGGAGGGGGAAAGAAAACCTTAGTTCCCCCCTCCTTGACCACCCCCTCTGCGCGGCTACGCCGCGGATTCCTCTATCGTATGGTAAAAATGATTTTGATATAAGAGCATCTAAATGGAACAGTTTTCATACGTTAGAGGACTCGCGGCGTAGCCGCCAAGGAGCGTAGCGGATTTAGCGCCGTACGGCGCACGGGGTTTTTAGGGGAGTCCCCTGAATGTCCCTCTTTTGGTTCGTTTTCTCGGACAAGCGAGAAAATGAACATTTAAAAAAATGAACAAAAAGAAGTTAGCATATGCAAACTATTTGTGCAACTTTATGTGTGTTTCCCGCTTGACATTTTATTTCCTCCGTTGTAAAATATATTCGTTAGGGATTAGCTAATGCTAACCCTTTAAAAATCCACACGAGTTAGCGTTGGCTAATCTCAAAAAGGAGCGGTATTGATATGACAGTTACCGATACAATACAAAGACATTCTAATACATTTGTTGCAGGAGCAGGAAATCATACCGCTCCTCCGGGGATGCCGCTTGCAATGGTTTCACCGGGAACAGAGGTTCATATAGGGCAAATTCACGGTAAGCCGGATGTCAAACGGTTTTTGAACAATTTGGGCTTTGTGGAACATGCGGCCGTCACCGTAATTACCGAATTGGACGGAAATGTTATTGTCAGCGTAAAAGGAGCGCGGGTTGCAATCAGCAAAGCTATGGCAACCCGTATTCACACGATGTAAATTAAAAACAGATTCCATGCATTTACGGCGGAAAGAGTTTATATAAAAAACTAAGGGGGAATTACCATGAAAACATTGAAAGAAGTGAAATGCGGCGCAACGGTTACCGTACAAAAACTGAACGGCTCAGGCATGTTAAAACGGCGTATTATGGATATGGGCATCACAAAAGGCGCGGAAATTTTTGTACGCAAGGTAGCACCATTAGGCGACCCGATAGAAATTACAGTACGCGGCTATGAACTTTCTATCCGTAAAAACGAAGCAGAGAATATTGAAATCGTATAAGATAGGACGATTATTTTTTTTAAAAGCAGTTAGCTATAACTAACATTTTAGGAGGAGTTCTGATATGAGTATTAAAATTGCGCTTGCCGGAAATCCAAACTGCGGTAAGACAACATTATTCAACGCTCTTACGGGAGCGAATCAGTTTGTGGGAAACTGGCCGGGTGTAACAGTAGAAAAGAAAGAGGGCAAACTGAAAGGTCATAAAGACGTAGTGATTACAGACCTGCCGGGCATCTACTCTCTTTCCCCATACACGTTAGAGGAAGTTGTGAGCCGAAATTATTTACTCCACGAGTGTCCTGACGCGATTATCAATTTGGTTGACGGCACAAATCTGGAACGCAACCTTTATCTGACTACACAGGTCTTAGAACTGGGTATTCCGTTGGTTGTTGCAATCAACATGATTGACTTGGTACAGAAAAACGGCGATAAAATTGACCTGAAAAAATTAAGTGACGCTCTGGGCTGTGAAGTGGTGGAAACCTCCGCATTGAAAGGCACGGGCGCTATGCAGGCGGCAGAAAAGGCAATTGCTCTCGCAAAAAGCAAAAAGACAATGACGCCCAAGCACGAATTTGCCGCTGAGGTAGAGGACGCTTTAGCGAAAATCGTGGACTCCTGTTCCTCCGCAATACCTGTCGGACGGGAACGCTGGTACGCCGTTAAACTGTTAGAACGTGACGAAAAAATAATGCAAGAGGTTGCGCTCAGCGCGGCAGAATCCAAAGCATTGGAAGCGGTCATAAACGCGTTGGAAACAGAGTTTGATGATGACTGCGAAAGCATCGTTACCAATGAACGCTACGAGTATATCGCAAAACTGATGCAGTCCTGCGTAAAGAAAAAACGGCGGGCGCTGACCACTTCGGATAAAATTGACAAAGTAGTCACCAACCGCTGGCTGGCGCTGCCGATTTTTGCGGTTGTCATGTTTATTGTATATTACATATCGGTTACAACAGTCGGCACATGGGTGACAGACTGGACAAATGACGGCTTGTTTGGAGACGGCTTCCATCTGTTCGGTATCGGTACGAGTCAATATGAAGAACAGGTCGGCGAATTTGAAACCGCACAGGCAAAGATAGCGGCATTCCTTGCGGAAGCAGAGGACGCAAATATTGACGTCGAGGCTTTAACCGAGGAATTAGAGGCAGACGAGCCGGACGAAGCGGCTTTGGAAAGCGCGTTAGAATCACTCTTTGCGGCGACAGAAGCAGAGGACATCACCGCTGTTGCTGAAATTGAGAATGATGACGGCGAAGTGGAAGAAACTTTTGACGTAGCGCTTGCCGATTTTGAAGAAGCGCTTTCGGTGAAAGAACCTGCCCCCGCAGATTACGGCATATGGGTTCCGGGTATTCCGGTCTTGCTGAACGCCGGACTGGAAGTGTTGGGGACTGCCGAATGGCTGAACGGCTTGATTATCGACGGTATTGTCAACGGCGTAGGCGCGGTACTTGGTTTTGTACCGCAAATGCTTGTATTGTTCCTGTTCCTCGCGTTCTTGGAAGCGTGCGGATACATGGCAAGAATCGCGTTTATTATGGACAGAATTTTCCGCAAATTCGGTCTTTCGGGTAAATCGTTTATTCCGATTTTGATCGGCACAGGCTGCGGTGTTCCGGGCGTCATGGCATCAAGAACAATTGAGAATGAGCGCGACAGGCGCATGACGATTATGACAACCACATTCATTCCGTGCGGAGCGAAGCTGCCTATTATAGCGCTTATCGCAGGCGCGTTGTTCGGCGGCGCGTGGTGGGTCTCTCCGAGCGCATATTTTGTAGGAATTGCCGCAATCATCTGTTCCGGCGTAATTTTGAAAAAGACAAAGGCATTTGCTGGAGAACCCGCTCCGTTTGTGATGGAACTGCCCGCTTACCATATGCCAACAGTCGGCAATCTTCTCCGCTCTATGTGGGAGAGAGGGTGGTCCTTCATTAAAAAGGCAGGAACCATCATTCTGCTTTCCACAATTCTTGTCTGGTTCTTACAGAGTTTCGGCTTTGAAGAAGGATTCGGCATGGTTGAGGATATGGATAACTCCATACTCGCAAAGCTTGGCGGAGTAGTCGCTCCTATCTTTGCGCCGCTCGGCTGGGGCGATTGGAAGGCAACTGTTGCGGCTGTTACAGGCTTGATTGCAAAAGAAAATGTTGTCGGTACATTCGGTGTTCTATTCGGTTTTGCGGAAGTCGCGGAAGACGGAGCGGAAATCTGGGGTACACTCGCATCAAGTTATACATCGCTCGCGGCATATTCCTTCCTGGTATTTAACCTTTTGTGCGCGCCCTGTTTCGCGGCTATCGGCGCAATTCGGCGTGAAATGAACAGCGCGAAATGGACATGGTTTGCCGTTGGGTATCAGTGCGTATTTGCCTACATTGTTGCTTTCTGTATCTATCAGCTTGGCAATTTGTTTGCGGGACAGTTCGGCATTGGTACTGTGATATCCATTCTGTTTGTCATAGCGTTCCTGTACTTACTGTTCCGTCCGAACAAAACAATGAACAAGACGCAACACACCGGAAAAGGCGTTGCACATCAAGCATAACGCGCAAGCAGAGTTCTGACGAATACGCCTTATCTGCCCACGATAAGGTTGTATATATTTTAAAAAATCCTGCGCGTGCGCGTGATTTTTTGAAAATAGGAGACGCAATGGAATGAATGAGCTTTCGGCTAAAGCCGAAAGTGAATGACATGGAGTTTGCGTAGACGATGTGGGCAGAAAGGATATGATGATTATATGATTGCAACAATAGTTATATCGCTTATTCTTGCGGCAATTGCGGGATTGATAATTGCGGACCGTGTAAAAAAAAGAAAAGCCGGGCAGTCCGGCTGTGGATGTGGCTGTGAAAACTGTCCCTCGCAATGCCATAAGTAAAAACCTAAATCAGAAAAAGATGAAAAGCACATACATTTGTTATCGGAGCGTTTTTGCTGCTTTCCAAACAAGCAGCAGGAGCGCTCCTCCCCCTATTTATTATTCACATCTATGTCCGTGCTCTGCGGATAAAATTCAAATGTTTCTCCTAATATTAACCCAATATCCTGCCACCCTTTTACAGCATCTGTACCGTTCATTAAATTATAACTGCAATCCAGATATATCATTTTACTGTTTTGCGGTATAACAAGTGATGTCAGTCTATTGCCATAACAATTAAGCACTTCTAATTTTGTATTGTTTGAAAGATCAAGCTGTTCTATATCACTTCCATAACAAATCAATTCCGTCAGATTTAAGTTGTTGGAAATATCCAATCCTGTCAAACCGGTATAGTTACAGTCTAATCTTTTCAGCGCCTTATTTTGTGACACATTCAACGAGGTCATATCCGTATTATAAGAACAATCAAGCAGCTCCAGCTTTCTGTTTTCCGAGAAATCAAGTGTTTGAAAATCGTTGAAATAACAGCACAATTCTTTTAATTCCGTGTTCTTTGAAAGGTTGAGCGCCGCCAAATAATTATCACAGCAGTCAAGCTTTTTCAAAGCAGTAAAATATTCAATTCCGGCAAGGCTTCGTATTTTTTTGTTTGTCACATTCAGTTCCGTAACATTGTTTACATCTGATTGATAAACCGCTTCTCCCTCATTTTTACCTAAAAAAATTCTTACGGCATTTAAGAAATTAACATCGACAAATTTATCTGTGATATCCGCATTGACTTCTATTTTTTTATTCAAACTCTTTCCTAATGGTTTCATCGTGGAAAGACTGTCCCATGCAAATGCCTGACATGTCCATTCATTATCCTCTGAAAAATCATTTGGAAGTTTCAACGTTACCGACTTTTCCTCAGATAATGACAAATCAACAAATCTGCCGTCTTTATAGAGCGTTAAAACCAAAGCGTGCGTACCTTCCAATCCGTCAGCGCAAACAGTTATATCATCACCCGCTTTCAGCCCTTCCGAGTTCTCGAAACTCCAGTTAAAAGCGCTCTGAGACAAATCGCCCCCGGCAAATACCACATATAAGTCAGCAAGTATTATTGAAATAACTGTCGCGAATATCAGTATCTTATTTCTCATTTTTAATCCTCCCATATTTTACATCATAATTTATGTACTATTTTAATTATACATAAATTTCATACATTTGTCAATACTACATATTTAATGTATGATATATTATTTACACAAGAATTGAGGTGTAAATTATGAGAAATACGGCTCAGATTATACGCGACCTACGCGAGGACAATGATTTGAAGCAATCTGACTTAGCAAAAGTATTATCTGTATCGCAACAGTATTATTCAAAATATGAGACGGGGCAATACGATCTCCCCACCCGTCATATTATTACTCTGGCAAAGTTTTATAATATATCTGCTGATTATTTACTGGGATTGACAGATTACTCAACCGCAGTCGAAAAATCCAAAGCCAATACACCTCTAAAAATACTAATTAACGACATCATAGAACTGAATGACAGTTCAAAAAATGCTGTCAGGGATTATGTTGAACTATTAAAACTGAGAGAGAAATATGAGAAATAGTGAATATATAAGCATCTTATGCCAATAAAATATGCTTAACATTTATTTTTGTTATCGGAACGCTCCTCCCCCCTATTTAAGACAACACCCCCACGCTGTACCGCTTGATAACAGCGTGGGGGTGTATACTTATTTACAAGTATTTTATTTGAAATATTCCGTCAACCGTTGGAATACCGCGGCTGCCTCGGCTCTTGTCGCAAGATTTTGCGGCGCAAAGGGGCCGTCTTCATTGCCGTGCATAATATCGACAGCGGTGTTCCAGATTACCGACATTTTGGCATACTCCGAAATAGTGTCGCTGTCAGAATATCGCAAGCTTTCCTGTGCGCTTCTGGTAATATTTCTTCATCCGTCAGTACAAACAAGTCTGTTTTCTGTTCCTGCTTTTTTATTTCTAATGCATTGCATATATAATTCATTTCTTCATTATCATATAATCCCTGTTGAGTTTCCATAATCAACTCTAAATCACTAATTGAATAATTATTTATTTCTTCCATAAACCTCTTATCCATCAGCTTATCCCCTCTTTCCTACCCGCGTACTGTTTCGGTAAACGTATACTGAACAATAGCAGGTATTCCGTAAATTTTATTCAAAATAAATATATCACAATTTGAGATAAAAGTCAATATCTCATTTTGTGATGATTTATAATTTAACTATATTATTTTGGGAGGTTGTTATGCGATTAAAAAACATGCGGGAAGATACAGATATAACACAGAAAGAAATTGCAGATTATTTACATATTAAACAAAATACATATTCACAGTACGAAAACGGACAAAGACAGTTGCCGATAGATGTACTGATAAAGCTTGCAAAATATTTTCATGTTTCCACGGATTATATTTTAGAACTGACGGACATATCACAGCCGTATCCATCACATAAGAAATAAGTTACTGAATCTAAAATCCAATTAAAACCTAAAAAAGGGACAGTTCATCACGAACTGTCCCTTGTGTCGTTTCTCCCTTAACCCGGCGGCCATTGTAGACTGCGCCCTGCTAAAACATGAAAATGCAAATGTCCGACGGTTTGCCCGCCGTCCTCGCCGCAGTTGTTCACTACGCGATAGCCTTGCTCTGCAAAGCCTTGTTCCTTTGCAATCTTCGCAATCACAGCAAAGATTTTGCCGACCACTGCCGAATTTTCGTCTGTCAGTTCGTTGGCAGAAGCGATATGCTGCTTCGGCACAACGACAATATGTGTCGGTGCTTGCGGGTCAATATCCAAAAACGCATATACCGCCTCGTCCTCGTATACCTTGGTAGACGGAATTTCACCCTGAATAATCTTACAAAACAGACAATCTGACATTCCCATTCCCTCCTACTTTATCTGAGCCGCGACCAGTTCGTCCGCTTTGGCAAGAGCGTCATCAATCTTCATCACATCCGTGCCGCCGCCTTGCGCCATATTAGGCTTGCCGCCGCCTTTGCCGCCGCATATCTCTGTTAATTCCTTAATAATTTTGCCGCAGTGTATGCCCTTAGCAACAGCTTCGTCCATCGCCATCGCGACAAAAGTAATCTTACCGTCGTTGTTGGAAGCTAAAATAATAACGCCGTTCTTCATCTGAGTTTTAGCGTTGTCCGCAAGCGCTTTTAAATCGTCCGCACCCATTCCGTCAAGCTGACCCGTCAACAGATTCACCTCTCCGATATGACGCACACCTGCCATCATGTTTTTGGTACGTAATTCAGCCATTCTGTCGCGGAAACTTTCCAAACCTCTTTCCAATTCGCGGTTCTCTGCCATAACAGCAACAGCCTTTTGTTCGATTTCGCTCGGCGAATTCGCTTTTAACGCCGCAGCAGTTCTCGCAATCAGTTCATTATTTGCATTGATATAATCCAATACACCGAGTCCGGTCACGCCCTCAATTCTGCGCACTCCCGCAGCAACACCACTCTCCGAAATCAATTTAAACAAACCGATATTGCTGGTGTTGTCCACGTGACAGCCCGCGCACAGTTCCATGCTGTAATCGCCCATCTTAACGATTCTGACCGTGCTGCCGTACTTCTCCCCAAAGAGAGCGGTCGCGCCCATCTTCTTCGCCTCATCAATGCTCTTTTCAAAGATTTCTACCGGAATCCCTTTCAAAATCTGCTCATTAACCTCACGTTCCACTTGCTGCAATTCTTCCGCCGTCATTGCCGAAAAATGCGAAAAGTCGAAACGAACCCTATCTTCCGACACATAAGAACCCGCCTGTGCAACATGGTTGCCTAACGTATTCTTCAACGCCGCCTGTAACAAGTGCGCAGTCGAATGATTACGCCGAATCGCCGCACGCCGCGCGGTGTCAATCGCAGCCGAAACCGTCATCCCAACTTTTAATATCCCGTTGAGTACAGTTCCTTTATGCAAATACTTTCCGTTTTTCTTTTTGGTGTCTATCACCCGTACAGAACCGCCGTCAAAGGTCAGTACACCGCTGTCACCTACCTGACCGCCGCCCTCGGCATAAAACACAGTCTTATCCAATACAACCGTAACTTCCTCACCGCCGGAAACACTGTCAGCCAGTACGCCGTCCTTGCTGATAGCAAGCACCTTGCCTGTATCCTCAAATTTTTGATAACCGTCAAACACCGTTGCCTCTTTTACAACAGCGAAAACGTCCTCCTCCCACGCAGCGCCCTCTTGGTCACCGCGCGCGTCGCGGGCACGCTGACGCTGCTGCTCCATCAACGCGGCAAATGTCTCCTCCGCCACGGTATATCCCGCTTCCTCTACAATTTCACGGGTGAGGTCAATCGGGAATCCATAGGTATCATACAGCTTGAACGCGTGCTCACCGCTCAACTCCGTTTTACCTTCAGCCTTTAACTCGTCCATGTATTCGCCAAGAATAGCCAAACCTTGGTCAATGGTCTCAGCAAAACGTTCTTCCTCTATCTTGATTACTTTTTCAATATAATCAAATTTTTCTTTTAATTCAGGGTATGCAGAATAAGATTCCTCCACCACCGTCTTTGCCAATTCATACAAAAACGGTTTTTGAATCCCCAATAATTTGCCATGCCGCGCGGCACGGCGAAGCAGACGGCGCAAAACATATCCGCGCCCCTCATTGGACGGCAATACCCCGTCTGAAACCAAAAATACCGTACTGCGGATATGGTCGGTAATAACACGGAGTGAAACGTCCGTCTCGCTGTCCTTGCCGTATTCCACCTTTGCAATGCTTGCCGCATGGTCGAGCACCTTGCGAATGGTATCTACTTCAAACAAAGAAGTTGTTCCCTGCATAATACACGCAATACGCTCCAAGCCCATGCCTGTATCAATATTCGGATGTGCCAGCTTGTTGTAAACACCCTTTTCGTCCTTGTCGAACTGAGTAAATACTAAATTCCAAAACTCTACATAGCGGTCACAATCACAGCCGACCGCACAGTCAGGACTGCCGCAGCCATATTCCTCGCCGCGGTCAAAGTATAACTCAGAGCACGGACCGCAAGGCCCTGTGCCGATTTCCCAAAAATTATCTTCCTTGCCGAGATGAACAATTCTATCACGGCTAACGCCGACCTGATTGACCCAAATCTCCTCCGCCTCGCTGTCCTCCTCGTAAACGCTGACCCAAATGCGGTCTTCGGGAATCTCCAGTACCTTGGTGATAAATTCCCATGCCCACGCGGTTACCTCAGTTTTGAAGTAATCGCCAAAGGAGAAATTACCCAGCATTTCAAAAAATGTGCCGTGGCGAGATGTTTTGCCGACCCGCTCAATATCCGGTGTGCGGATGCACTTCTGACAAGTGGTCACGCGCTTAGAGGGCGGAACCTCCTTGCCGATAAAATACGGCTTGAGCGGCGCCATACCCGCGTTAATCAACAACAAGCTGTTGTCGCCCTGCGGAACAAGCGGGAACGACGGCAGCCGCAAATGCTGCTTACTCTCAAAAAAAGTAAGAAATTTTTCTCTTATTTCATTTAATCCAAGTTTTTGCACGGTAGTAACCACCAATCTGTTTTAATATTTCAATAGATAACTTTTACATTTTCACATTATATTATAACAACTTTGCCTATAAGTTGTCAAGAGGAATAACCGCCCTTTTGCTTGTGCCGCCGCTCTGCACGCAGACATTTGCCCTGCGCACCGCAAATGCCATGTAAGCATAAAAAGCAGGGAGCGCATATGGGGCGCTCCCTCAGCTTGACAAAGTATGCGGAATTTTGTATAACCTCGCGGGAATGTCCCCCGCCTCTTAGGCGACGGGTATCGCTTAATGAAAGCAAATGGCGGGCATATCCCACACTTCGCGAGGTTGAAACGCTTTTAGTGTAGCTTTAGCTACGCTAAAGCTTTCAATGAACTCTTGTTATAATAATGTCTGCAAGGTATGGTCTGCGAAGGACGGTTAGCCATCTCTTTTGTTTTACAAAGGCGTTTTACAGTGCCGAAAAGAGGTGATGGCAATGGAGTATGTGTACATAATTATTTTTATGATATTGCTGCTCATGCTGATTTTATCGGCAAAAAAATAACCGCCCCTCCGACCAAGAGTAATGCGGTTATGCGACTCGATGGCTAACTGTCTTTTTAGCAGTTACCATTACCTTGCTTTTATTATACATAAAATATCATACAATGTCAAGCAGAATTTTGCTTGGCATTTTTTCATTGATAGGAATTTCCTATCAATGAAAAAAGCGATTCCCCAATTCGGGGAATCGCCTTTTATATTGCTTTAATAATGATTACTCTGTCTTGTCGTCAGCGTTATCATCAGCATTATCGTCAACAGCGATCAACTGCTTAACGCCGTACATCATCTTAGCAGCTTCTGCTCTGGTAGCGGTAGCCTTCGGACCGAAAGAACCATCCTCATAACCGTTGATGATACCAAGTTCGGACAAGAGAGCAACTGCATTTGCTGCATAATCTGCAACGTCAGCCGCATCAGTGAAGTTCAAACCTGCGGTAGCGGTGCGATCCAACGCTCTGCCAAGAATAGTAGCCATATCCTCACGGGTAATGTTCTGACCTACGCCAAAGTAGGTTGCAGACTCACCGGTGATAAGACCGGCTTCTACAGCAGCAGCGATATACGGTGCGTACCATTCGCTCGCGTCAACATCCTCAAAGGTTACATCAGCGCTGCCGGTGATACCAAATACACCTACAACAATCTTCGCAAACTCTTCACGGGTAATGTTGCCGTTCGGGTCAAACATATTGCCGCCTACGCCATTGATGATACCTTCTTTTGCAAGAGCATTTACAGCTTCGCTTGCCCAGTCAAATCCACCCATGTCGATAAATCCATCTTCCGGATTGCTCGGGTTGCTCGGATCTGTCGGGTCAGTCGGATTGCTCGGGTCAGTCGGATCTGTAGGATTGCTCGGATTCGTTGTGCCACCAATATTCGGAAGGTCATTCCAGTTTGTACCGCCACCGGACGAAACAGCCTTAGCTCTAACTTCGCCGTTAAGTACAACGGTAACAGTCTTGCCGTCTACCTTGTAGGTCAAAGTAGCAACGAGCGCCTCACCCTGCGTCTCAAACTTATTCTCTCCAGCCCAAACGTTAGCATTATCCTGCTTCGCTACATTATAGGGATTACCCGCAAGGGTAACTGTAACATTCGGTTCTGTCGCATCCTCAGGCAACTTAACTTCAACCTGCAGTGCCTTGTTTACTCTGTTGCTGCTGCCAAAGTCCATTGTGCCGGATACAGCGTTTACCAAAGCCAGGAACGCGTCAAGGTTTTCCTTTTTCAGACCCTTTTCGATATCAGCCTTACCTGTTGCGGAAGTAGCATCATATACATCTTTTGCAGCAAGGATAGCCGCAACATCTTCAGCAGCAACCGCGCTTGTTACATCAGCCATGCTCTTATATGTGAGAGCCTTGTAAGCTGCAGCAAATTCTTCTGCATCTTTAACCGGAGTCCAAGCGGTGTAGGTCAAAACAGCTGTTACTGTAACACCTTCAGGATTGATCTTTGTGGTCTTATCAGCAGCAATTGTACCGGTGATTGTCACAGTCTGATCTTCACTGGATGTAACATCCAATTCCTTACCATCAGTTGTCCAAGTAACATCAGAACCCTTAATCGTCTCACTAACATTGTTAGCAGCGGTAAGAGTAATGTCGGTTGTATTCAACTTAGTACCTGTAACAAGGGCAGCGCCTTCAATCTTAGCATCGCCGCCGTCTACAGCAACCTCAACGTTAACAGCTTTCGGAGCAGCCGCAGCCTTTTCTACCGTAACCTTTACGGAAGGAGCTGTCTTGCCGTTAGTGTTTACATCCTTATCCTCTTTGAACTTAGAGGTATAATTGTGTACGCCTACTGTTTCGTCATAGGTTACGTCGCTCCAATCAAGTTCAACCGGTACATTACCATTGACATTAACAGTCTTAGGCAAAGCAGTTTCTTTCGGTGTGCCGTAAGGAACTGTAACATCATCCAAAGTACCAACAGTCTCAATAGTTACAGGCTGCTTAATCGGGATAACCAAGTCAGAACCAGTAATTGTAATCTTTTCATAAGTCGTAGCGTTCATACCTTCTGCCGACTCAAAGCTCAAAGTAGAACTAGTGGCTGTTGTATCACTTTTTACTTTTAAAGTTAAAACCATAACCGGAGTAGCATTAGAAACACTCAAAGTATTTGCAATACTATCAATTCCCATCTCAAAAATATTAGCATCCGCACCATAGCCAGCATCACCCGCTGACGTTGTGTATGTCTTGCCCGCAACCGGCTTAAAGTTAGCAGACATAGTAGCAGACTCAAAAATACTTTGAGAAATATTAACTAACAATACCAATGCAGATATATCGCTCTCTCCGCTACCACCGTTTACCTTAACATTAACATCAAAGGAATCTCCTGGACGAATCACTTTATCGTCTACACGTTCCAATGTAGCAGTCCATTGTCCATCTGCAAATACTCCAAAACTCATAAAACTAAGGAGCATCGCTGCAATCACAGCAATTGCTGTAATCTTTTTTGCGTTTCTCATGTTGTAAAAACCCCTTTCGTCTGACACATCGTGCCAAAACTGTATGTGATAAATTTAATTATTTTACAATGATCAGCTTCTCTTTCATAGATATAGGAAACGATAATATTCGTCTCCCATATCTATATAAATACTTTTTGTTATTTTTATCTGTCTGCCAAAACCCCAGCCTTACCTTGTGATTTGACATACTGCTGAATCGGAATCAAATCCAAACCATTTATTCTGCCATCACCATTCGAGTCAGCACCTTCTGGACTAGCTGGTGTTATTTTACCTTGCGATTTAACATACTGCTGAATCGGAATCAAATCCAAACCATTTATTCTACTATCGTTATTACTATCCCCGCGTTTGTATGCAGGTGCAGCGGATTTAACCGTAACCTTAACCTCAAATTCTGTCACAAGATTAGATGCAAACTTGTATCCAGCCGGAGCTTCTGTGGTGTTAACCACACCCTTGAAGATGTAATCACCGGCAACAGCCGCGTTATATCCACCCTCCGGAGCTGTCCAAGCAATCGGCAACTTAAGACCGGTGTTAGCCGGCTCTGCAATGTCAATTTGTGTGCCGAGTGCAGCAATTACCGCATCCGCGTCAGCCAAAGCGTCAACACCCGCCGTACCTGCATCAAGCGTAGCTGCCGGAGCAACCAACTGAGTAATTTCGACTTTACCTTCTACTGTAAACTTAACAACAGGGAAGAAGTCCGGTGTCTGACTACCCAACGAGAATACATAATTATATTCTTCTCCACCTTCCGCATCTACGCGGTCAGCGCTGGTTCTTCTCGTCTTCGGCTTCAAGGTATATGTGGTGGCGTCATCCGGACTCGGATTATAAGTCACCGCATTATTGCCACTTTCATCATAAACAAGCCACTCTACAGCTGTAAATACCAAAGAATCCGGAATTGTTACCGCAGGTTCAGTAGCAGTAACCTTAAACTGATTCGGCAATGTCGCTGTTATAGCTGCCAGTGCAGTACCGTTCTCTACGTCCTCTGCAACAGTGTAAACATTGTTCGTAACATTAACCGCAGTGCCGTTGCTGTCACGCATTTCAACCGCAGTAATGTTTACCTTTTCTTTTGCAGTAATAAGAACATTAACTTCCGGTGTTACCTTTTCAGCAGCAGTCAAATCCTCTGAAATTACAAGACTAACGCCCTCCGGCAACGTCACATTTTCATCAGGTACTACAGTAGGCTTGCTGCCGACAAATGTGTAAGTGCCTTCGGTATGCGCATTAAAGGCTTCCGCCTGTGATGCATCTTTCAACGCCCATGTAAACGCGATGCTTCTGTTCTTTCCTTGCTGGAAGTCCGCATTTGCTTCTGTACGAGCGCGGCGGGCAGTTGCCAATTCACCTGCTACCGTCTCCGCATTTTTTGCATCGCTGGCAGATACTGTATAGGTTGCAAACTTAGGATCTTCCTCTGTACCAATAACCCAATCGGTAATCGTAATTGTATCTGTCAAATTAACCGTTACGGTCGGAACTGTAACACCCGTTTCCGGTACAGTCAATCCTGCTGTACTGAATACCGGTGTCAAAACAATTGAACCATCTGCAGGCTCGCCAGCTGTCCAACCGGTAATATTCAAAGTCTTTGCCGCATCTGTCTCTGCATCGGTATTTGCAGTAATCGTTGTCGGCAACGCATTGGTCGCGCCCTCTTTGGTCAATTCAGTGACGATTGTTGTACCGGCAGTGCCAAGCAAGAACTTGGTGTCTGCACTCTGCTGCCAGTCAAATGCAGCATAACTCTGTACCGTAATAGGCTTTTGTCTCAGTTCAACAACCTTAAGAGTAGGCTCGGAAATTCCTGCGCCACCCATACCGAGAACGACCTTGTATTTATTAACAGCCGCTGCCCCGGCAGCAAGTTTCAACGTTGTTGAATCGCCCTCCAGCTTCAACTGATTGACATAATAAATTTCCTCATCAACATAAGCCGGCGCATTCTCGTTTGACAACGCCGCAACCGCTGCTGTTAAATCATAAACCAAGAACGTGCTGTCACCCGTGCTCGCGCCTGTAATATTTGAAAGCGACAATGAGTTATCAGTCTCATTATAATTCACGTCAAAGTTAATGACCTCTGCCGCAAATGTTGACATGGTTCCCAACATACTCAACGCGGTCAGCGCCGCGCCGATTCTAACTAAAGTTTTCCCTTTCATAATTGGTTCTTCCTCCTTTAAAACTCTTTCCCGAATTTTTGAAACTTTGTACTACTTTTCTACCACAAATTTTTTGAAGAACCTCCTTCCTCATCCAACGCAATATACCATCTGACCAATACCCCTTAACGGAAAGAGTTCCACAACAAACTCTTACGATTCCCACGCTGTGTCATGATGCTATGTCCGTGATGTAATGTTTATATTACGCAAATGGGTAGAATACACCCATCATTCATATTTGTATTTCTATTATAATACCTTAGCGCACTTTTTTCAAGAGTTTTTTCAATTTTTTTAAAAAATATTATTTCCCAAGGCAAATTTTAGGCACTTTTTCCGAAAAAATTCACAGTTTTTGGGCAGATTGACCGAAACCGTATCGCATCACCCTTTTGAATTTTTTCTTACCTTATTATATAAGTTCTATTTGCCTGTCCGTGCAGAATAAATATAGAATTACTATAAAAAGGAGTGAATACATATGCATACAGCTTATACCTATGATATTCTGGCACAGGACATCGCACGCTTGAAAAAAGCGTATCCTGACATCATCACCTTTCGCAGTATCGGTACGAGCCTGTGCGGGAGACCCCTGCACAGGCTCACGCTCGGAACGGGCAGCACTCGCGTCTTTTACAACGGCGCGCACCACGGAATGGAATGGCTGACCGCCGCCCTGCTGACGCGGTTCGCGGAGGAATGCGCAGACGCGATGCAGCAGGGCAAAAAATTCGGGGAAGTGAATCTTTACGAACTGTTTGACGACGTAACGCTTGAAATAGTTCCAATGGTAAATCCTGACGGTGTAGAGCTTGCCGCGTGCGGACTTTCCGAGGACAACCCAAACTACCGCAACCTGCTTGCCATGAGCGGCGGCGACTTTTCCGAATGGCAGGCAAACAACCGCGGCGTCGACCTCAACCACAATTACAACGCGATGTGGGAAGAATCCAAGGCGGCAGAAGCAACAAACGGGGTTCTTGGCCCGGGGGCTACCCGCTACAGCGGGGTTGCGCCTGAAAGCGAACCGGAAAGCCGTGCGGTGGCAAATTTCACACGGCAGCAGCAGTTCGATTTGGTGATTGCCTTTCACAGTCAGGGGCAGGTGATTTACTGGGATTTTAACGGAGAAATTCCGCCGCGCGGGCGGGAAATCGGGGAATACTTTACTACAGTCAGTTCGTATGTTTTAGACCAAACGGAGGGAATTGCCTCGTTCGGCGGCTACAAAGACTGGTTTATCCACACGTTTCACAAGCCGGGTTACACGGTAGAAATAGGAGTCGGAAAAAATCCGCTGCCTATGGAGCAGCTACCGCGGATTTACCGCGACACGGTTGGGATTCTGCTGGGAGGATTGACCCAAGCCGTGCAATAAATTCCGCAAGCCTACCCCAAAAATAAAATTTAAGTATAGACATACGCCCAAATTTGTTATATAATATATGTACAAATTATTTTTGGGGCATTGGCGCAGCTGGGAGCGCACAACACTGGCAGTGTTGGGGTCAGGGGTTCGAATCCCCTATGCTCCACCACGTCGGAATGGACTTCGCTCCGTTCCGATTTTTGTTTGCACAAAAATCAGTCACATACTCCGTCATTCCTCCTCTTTCCCACAAAACGATGAAACCGTTTTGCGGGAGCCCTGCGCGGCACACTGCCGCGATATTTTATAAGGTTCGTTAGAAACTTGTCGATTTTACTTATTACCTCTTCACTGTTCACTTTTCACTAAAAAGTAATAGCGCATAGGGAATAACTGTAGTTTTGAACTATATTGCGCGCAATTAAAACCCTTATTGCTTTGTTTTCTTTCCTATTTATCTAAGTTAAATTGACATATTGCCAAAAACATAGTATATTAAAGGTAGAAAATCAAAACCAAACGGGAGGGGTTTTAGATGAAAATGAAAAAGATAATCGCGTTACTGCTGACAGCGGTATTAGCGGCGGGAATGCTGACAGGGTGTTCACAAGCAGAATTGACCCTGCTAAACGCGTACACAGAGACGGCAAGCTGGAAAACGACTCAGCAAAGCGGAACGGTTACCATTGAGGTTAACGCGGAAAAATGGGCACAAATGATGAACGCGTTCGCGGACAGCGCAGACAACGAATATGTCGCCGAAAATTTCAGAAATATGAGCAATGCGGAATTCCAAACACTGAAAATTGATTACACCACAGAAGCAGACACAAAGGCACAAAGGGTATGCTTAGATTTTGATATTACTCTTAATAATGAATCATACCCGTTAGAAGTATATTTTGACCGCGGCAATATCACAGTTACAAAAGAAACCTTTGTCTCCGTAATGAGATTAACGGAAAAATACAACGGGACAGGGAGCGAGCCTTACACATATGCAGAATTTCTGAACACTTACGCGGGCGACAAGAACGGCGTAACATTTTCTTCTGTCAATGACGGGCATTATTATGTAGAGCAAAGCAATGCTGCATTGGAATTGAGCCAAACAATGACCGAACTCGTTACGGAGTTTTTCAAAACAGGGTTTGCGAACTACACCTCTTCTCTTTCCTCTGCTGAAGGCGACGGCGTGAGGTTTGAATTCAGTTATGACGCCATCATTAAAGAATGCGGCAATTTAATAGGATATTATATCGGACATAAGAGCGAAATCGCCGCCGCTTGGGATAAGGCAGTTACCGCTTTCTCGGAAATATTCCGCGAACTGTCTGCCGATCACGGCGCGGATGTTGCTGTTGCGGAAGATAATCAAGATTTTCTGCCTGAAATGAAAGCGGAGGAAATTCTTCCATCGGCAGCCGCGTTGACGGAAATGCTGGAGTGGATTCAGGAAACGATAGACGAAAATGCGGCTCTCAAAGAGGTGATGCGCAATATCAAATTCACCTACACTTTAACCCCGGGCGAGAAAGAAGAATACAACGCAGAATATGATTTTGTCCTGCCGTATCAAGGCGCAAATGTTATCACAATACACGGGAGCGACACTCAGAATAAAATAGACAAATTTGAAGAAAAAGAGTATGATTCCGTAACAATTGAGGATTTTGATGCGGAATATCAGGAGTTTTTGAATCGTCAATATCCTGTGAAAAAGGCAAAAATTATGTGGCGTGGCTGGGGCGATTTTGCAAACACTTCCTTTTTCAGGCAGAATTTGTCCTATGCCACCGATTGGGCATATGGTAAATATATAGAAATCGACGACCGCATTTATGTGCCGATGCGCGTGCTTGCGGAGGGGTTAGGCTACGAGGTGGAATGGGACAACGAGAACGAGCGCGCCTATATCTTAGACGATGAAAACACAATTGACATGACCGGAATTGTCCACGAGGATAAAACCTATATTAAAGTCAGAGATTTTGAAAAGCTGGGCTGCACCGTATACTATGAGGGAGAGAAAGATGGATGGCACACGGCAACCGTAACCAAACCATAGATTCCAAAACAAATTTAACCCCCGCATTCCTGATGGAACGCGGGGGTTTTTGCATTCTAAAGTTTAACGTCAAGCGGTTTAATCACCTTATCATAAGTATGTTTCATAAAAATACTACACAGAAGCACCGAGAAAATTTCCGCAATCGGGAAAGAGAACCAAATATTATTCACATCGCCGGTCAGGGAAAGCAGATAAGCGGCGGGCAGCAAAACCACCATCTGACGAATCAGTGAAACAAACATACTCAGCATTCCGTTACCCACAGCTTGAAACACGGAAGATAAGATGATAGAATACCCCGCAAACACAAAGCTGATGCTGATGATACGCAGAGCGGGCACACCCAGTTCAATCATTCTGTCCGACGCATTGAACATTCGCAAAAATACTTCCGGCAAGCACTGCATCATAATAAAGCCGAACAGCATAATTCCAACCGCGTAGATAATGCTTAACTTGGTAGTTTTCACCATGCGGTCACGATGCCGCGCCCCATAGTTATAGGCAACAATGGGAATCATTCCGTTCGTCAGTCCGAATATTGGCATAAATACAAAACTTTGCAACTTGAAATATACGCCAAACACTGCCGCGGCAGTTGATTCAAACGACAACAAAATTTTGTTCATGCCGAATATCATGACCGAGGAAATGGACTGCATGATAATAGACGGCAGTCCCACAATATAAATCTTTTTAATGATAGCGCCGTCGGGCCGCAATCCTTTCAGATTCAGCTTAATTTCGTGATTCTTCCTCAGATTAAAGTACACGCCCAAACCGGCAGCCACTATCTGTCCCGTTACCGTAGCGAGCGCCGCGCCCGCAACTTCCAACCGCGGAAAACCGAACAGACCGAAAATCATAATCGGGTCTAGAATAATATTGATAATCGCTCCGACCCCTTGCGTAACCATATTGTAAATCGTTTTGCCCGTGGATTGCAGCAGCCGCTCAAACGCAATTTGCAGGAAAAGACCGAACGAGCAGGCACAGCAAATAATCAAATACTGCGTGCCGTATCCGGCAATCACCTCGTCCTGCGTCTGCGCGGAGAAAAACGCTCCGGCAAAAATACTGCCGAACACCGCAAAGCACAACGCGCTGATGAGCGAAAGCAAAATTCCGTTTTCCGCTGTTTTGTTTGCGGTTTCAAAATTCTTCTCGCCCAGACTGCGGGAGAGCAAAGAGTTAATACCAACACCTGTACCCGTGCTGACCGCAATCATAAAGCTCTGTATCGGAAAAGCGAGGGAAACCGCCGTCAAAGCCTCCTCGCTTACCTGCGCGACAAAGACGCTGTCTACAATATTATACAGTGCTTGTACCAGCATGGACAAAATCATCGGCAGAGACATACTGAGCAGCAGTTTGTTAACGGGCATAACACCCATCTTATTTTCTTTCGCTTGTGTATTACTGTTAGACATGATGCATATTCTCCTCTATTTTTTTACGTAGTTTTTCTATTTTATCATAAAAGTGAGGGAAATGTCAACCGGTAGAGAAAACTGTCGCAAAAAAATTTGAAATTTTTTCTTGACAAACAGAATTTAGCGTGGTATAATAGTTCAGCAAAGTAGAAGTAACCACTTCTCCCCTCAGCTTACGGCGACAGGGCATCTGTTTCGGATATTTTATTTGGGATAGTTGTGTGGAATGCTTTTGCTTTCCACACTTTTTTATTTTAAAATTTAATGTTAAAAACTTTTGGGAGGTGTACGGACATCGCTAAGCAAGATTTAATGATCAATGAGGAAATCAGGGATAAGGAAGTCCGGCTGATAGGTTCTGACGGGGAACAGCTTGGGATTGTAGCGATTGGACAGGCGCAGCAGATGGCAGACGAAAAAAATCTGGATCTCGTAAAAATCGCGCCGCAGGCAAAACCGCCCGTATGCAAGATTATGGACTACGGAAAGCATAAGTTCGAACTTGCAAAACGGGAAAAGGAAGCGAGAAAGAATCAGAAAGTCGTCACAATCAAAGAGGTTCGGTTGAGTCCAAACATTGACGAACACGATTTGCAGACAAAAATCGGACAGGCGCTCAAGTTTCTGAAAGCGGGCGACAAAGTAAAAGTTTCTGTCCGTTTCCGCGGGCGTGAAATTACACACAGCTCGTTGGGCAGAGATATTCTGACCCGTTTCCAGACTGAAATCGAAGAATTCGGAATGGTTGAAAAGGGCATCAAAATGGAAGGCAGAAATATGGCGATGTTCATTTCCCCGAATAAAAAAGTGTAGACGATGCGTTTTAGAGATTAAAAACGATATTATTATCAATGGAAGGAGAGAAACGATATGCCGAAAATTAAGACACACAGAGGTGCCGCAAAACGTTTTGGCGTAACCAAGAACGGTAAGGTTAAGAGAGGTAAGGCTTACAGAAGTCATATCCTCAACAAAAAGTCAACAAAGAGAAAGAGAAAGCTGCGCAAGCTGGGATACCTTTCTCCTGCAAACGAAGCGACCATCAAGAAAATGATGCCTTACAAATAAGGAACTGCATGGCGCACACGGGCTGCCGTCTATGCAGCCACCTCCCGCAAAAGCGGGAATCAATTATCGATTATACGGAAGGAGCTTTTTCATATGGCAAGAATTAAAGGCGCTGTTAGAACCCGCGCAAGACGCAAGAAAATTTTAAAGCTTGCAAAGGGATACAGAGGAGCAAAGAGTAAACTTTTCAGAACTGCGAACCAAGCGGTTATGAAGTCGCTGGTATATGCATACCGTGACAGAAAGCAAAGAAAGCGGGATTTCAGACAATTGTGGATTGCGCGTATTAACGCGGCAGCACGCATGAACGGAATCAGCTACAGCCGTTTTATGAACGGATTGAAAAAGAACGGTATCGAAATCAACCGCAAGATGCTTTCGGAGATTGCGATTTCCGACCCGGCGGCATTCACTGCATTGGTTGAAAAGGTAAAAGGCTGAAAAAATTCTCGTTGCATCTTGCGCCAAATCGGGACTTGAAGTATATCGATACATCGGCGTCCCTCCCTGACGCAACCTGCTTAGAGCATTTTTCCAGACCGTTTTAAAAAGAAAATATAGTGATATTACAGAAGTGATACTGTGAAAGTATCACTTCTTGCGTAAAAAATAAAAATTCAAAAAGCAGAGTAGGCGTTTAGGCGTTAAGTGCCGCGCGGACGGGGAGTTGCCGCGCGGACGAAAAATGTATGCCTGTACTATCAGCAAAGTTTAAAGCTCCCGAAAAATGATGGCGCAGCCGCCATTTTTCGGGAAGAGGAGCAAAGACGGAGCAAGCGAGCTTTTCGGCGAAAGCTGAAAATGAGCAACGCGAAGTCCATTGCGACGAGGTAACATTTACGGTTTAAACGCTGCATCCCGCTGCTACATTCATAGAGGCTTTTACCTCTGGTGTAGTTTGGGAAGAAAGGGGTAAAAGAATATGTGTTGTTGGAACAGTTTTTGGGAATGGGTAAACGGAGGTTTGGACAGCGCGAAAGCTGCTATCCGCGTATTTACAAACGCGATTGAAGGTCCGCTTCAATTTTTGGTCAATTATTCCGCAATTATTATTTTGATTGTGTTTGTCGCGTTAATTTTGGTATGTGTTTTTATTAAAAAAGATTCGCTTGCGAATATGCGGCATTTGAAAACCTTGGTTGTCTGCGGTTTGTTCATGGCGCTCAATATTGTTCTGGGCTATTTCACCATTAAACCCGGACCATATCTGGAAATTGGGTTGGGTTCTATTACCTTGCCTGTGATAGCAACACTTTACGGTCCGCTGACGGCGTGTGTGGTGGGCTTGGCGCAAGATTTGATAAAGTTCCTGATTAACCCGACCGGAGCATATCTGCCAACCCTGACGATTCTTGCCGGAATGGGTGGGCTGACCTACGGCATATTTTTCCACGGCAAAAAAATCACCTTTGGACGGGCATTATTGGCAAAGTTAGCAGTAAATGTGTTTCTCAATATTATACTGTATTCTATCGCCTTGGCGCCGACCATGAGTGTCGGAATTGCGGCGTTTCTGCCGGCGCGAATCTTGAAAAATCTGATTTCGTGGCCGATTTTAGCCGTAATTATCTATTTCCTGATTAAAACCGTACAGCGGGTAATTCCGAAAAAAATGTACTATTAAGGTCAATAAAGGTGGCATACTTATGCATTTGCGCGCGGGACGTGTAAAAGATAAATTTAAAAAAATCATTGACCGAATTTTGGCGACATATCGATTGAAATTTATATTTTTCGGTTATGCGTTTGTCATTCTCGTGGGAGCATTGCTGCTCTGCCTGCCGTTCGCCGCGCAAAGCGGAGAAGCGACGCCTTTTCTTGACGCGCTCTTTACCTCAACGACCGCCACCTGCGTGACAGGTTTGGTGGTCGTTGATACCTATGCGCATTGGTCGGTATTTGGAAAAATCGTAATTTTATGTCTGATTCAGATAGGCGGACTAAGTTTTATGGTGATGGCAACGCTGTTTTCTTTACTGATTCGTCGTACCGTCACTCTGAAAGAGCGTATGCTGATTGTCGAATCGCTGAGCCAAAACAACATTCAGGGCATTGTGCGCATGACGCGGGACATCTTGGTGATTACCTTAATTATCGAGGGCGCGGGCGCACTGCTGCTCTGGCCGAATTTTATTGGCGAATTCGGGGTATGGCGCGCGTTGGTGAAAAGCGTGTTTCACTCCGTTTCCGCTTTTTGCAACGCGGGTTTGGACTTAATGGGCGAAACAGGTGCGTTCGGCAGTTTGACAAGTTACGCGGGTAATGTTGCGGTGAATTTAGTGATTTCCGCTCTGATTATTATCGGCGGTTTAGGTTTTGCAGTTTGGCAGGATATTCGGCATAATCGAAAACATCGTTGGTCGTCCCTGTCCCTGCATTCCAAAATTGTCCTTTCCATGACCGGCACACTGCTGATTGCGGGTACGGTATTCCTTTTCCTTACAGAATACCGCAATCCCGAAACACTGGGGAATTTAAGTACAGGCAAAAAAGTGCTCTCCGCGTGGTTTCAGTCGGTGACAACCAGAACGGCAGGGTTTAATACCATTGATTTGAACGCGATGACAGTCCCGGGCAAACTCATCTCCATGCTGCTGATGTTTATCGGCGGCTCTCCCGGCTCCACTGCCGGAGGATTAAAAACAGTAACTTTGGGCGTTTTGGCGGCAACGATTCTTTCGGTCTTGCGGGGGAACCGCAACGTCAATATTTTCCGCCGACGCATCAGCACCGCGCTTGTTATGCGCGCAGTAACCGTACTGTTTTTGGGAATTTTCGTATGCGCGGCAGGAGTGATGGCTCTGTCTGTCTGCAACCCCGAATTTACTTTCATGGAAATATGCTATGAAGTGATTTCCGCGTTCGCGACCGTGGGGCAAACGCTCGGCATTACGCCGCGGCTTGCCGTTGGCAGTAAGATTACTCTGATTATTCTAATGATGTTAGGAAGAATCGGCATTTTGACGGCAACGCTCGCCTTTACTATGCGCATGAATCAGGAGGGCATGAACTATTCCTATCCGGAAGAAAAGGTAATGCTGTAACTGCAGAGCATCTTCTGTCAGAAACATTGTATCGCGGGGCTATGCGCCTGATGAAATATGAGGTGAAAAAACTATGAAATCTTTTGTCGTGATTGGGGCAGGTCGGTTTGGCGGCGCAGTCGCCAGAGAACTGTCCGAGCTTGGTTATGAGGTAATGGTACTTGACAAGGACGAGGTTAAAATACAAACTATGGCAAAGTATGTCACGCACGCGGTAACGGCGGATGCAACCGACGAGGCTGTACTGCACAATCTTGGCGTACGTAATTTTGACGCGGCAATCGTCGCTATCGGGGCGGATTTGGGCGCGTCAGTATTGATCACCATGCTGCTCAGCAACCTCAACATTCCATATATTATTGCCAAGGCAATCAACCGCAATCAGGCGAGAATTTTGGAAAAGGTCGGGGCAAGCCGCATCGTGTTTCCCGAAAAAGATATGGGAATCCGCGTGGCACAAAGCCTCGTCCGCACCAATCTTCTGGATTATATCGAGCTTTCGCCTGACTACAGCATTGCAGAAATTGAAGTGCCGAAAAAGTGGGTAGGCAAAACTATCTGCGAGTTAAACATTCGTGCGAAACATGGCGTCAATATTGTTGCTGTCAAACGCGGTACAGATATCCGCGTCTCTCCCGACCCGAATTATGTATTTGAAAACGCGGATTTCCCGATTATTATAGGCTGTAATGATGATGTAAATAAACTTTGACAGAAAAGCCTTTCTGCCGCGCCTCAAGCGGAGGAGGGCTTTCCATCTGTCAATAAAGAAAGGAGCGATACCCATGCTGCTCACAGGAAAAGACAATCCGAATTTAAAGCTGATACGTTCTCTGTCCACCAAGAACGGCAGAAAAAAAGCGTCTGCGTTTATAGCAGAGGGAAAACGCCTGGTAGAAGAGGCTGTGACCTATGCCGTGGAGCGTGTAAAATTTTTTGCAGTCAGTGAGGATTTTGCGGAAAAGAATAAAAATTTTATGAAAATGCTTGACGAAACGGGGAAAAGCGTTTACACTGTAAAAGAAAACCTGTTTCGCGAAGCGTGTGCAACGGAACACCCGCAAGGGGTTCTCGCAGTATTAAACTTGCTGGGAGCGCCTGCGGCGAATACAGAAACGGCGCGGTTTCTCCTGATTTTAGACAGCGTTTCCGAACCGGGGAATATGGGCACTATCATTCGGACGGCAGAAGCGGCAGGTGTGGACGCTATTTTACTCTGCGGCGACTGTGTGGACGTGTATAATCCCAAGGTCGTGCGCGCGACCATGGGTTCTCTCTTTCGCGTTCCGCTCCTTACAGTCAGGCAGGACGAGTTAATACAGCTAAAGTCAAAGGAATTTCACCTGTTGGCGGCAGCGCTGGACGGAATCGAGGGAGACGTAACATTTCCGCCTGAGACAAAGCGGGCGATTATTATCGGAAACGAAGCGCACGGCGTTTCGGACGAAGTTTTACATCTGGTAGACACACGACTGAGGATTCCCATGCACGGCAAGGTTGAATCCCTCAACGCGGCAGTGGCAGCAGGCATCTTGATGTACCGTTTTTCTAAAAAAGGAGAATAGCGTATGGACAGATATTCGGATTTGTTGTATAATATTGCTTTAGCGGCTCTTTGCGGAAACAACCCGCAAAGAATGGAGCAGTATATCAAGCTGTTTGACAGTCCGGAGGCGGTATTCCGCGCAAACGCTTTTGACCCGCGATTGCGGCAAGTTCGCACAAAGGAAGACAACGTGACCCGTAAAAAAGCGCTGGTGCTTGCGGAGCGAACCTTAGAACGGTGTGAGGAAGACGGTATCGGCGTCATGCTGATTGACGATACCTTTTATCCACAGCGGCTGAAAAACATTCCCGACCCGCCGAGAGTGTTATATACCAAGGGCAATATGCCGGATATGAATAATTTGCTTGGACTTTCCATAGTCGGCATGCGGAGAGCAACACAGGACGCGGTAGATTTAACACACGCAATTTCCTACGACTTGGCAGACAAGGGCGCGGTTATTATCAGCGGCATGGCAAAAGGAATTGACGGCGCAGCACACCGAGGTGCTTTAGACGCAGGCGGAACAACCATTGCCGTTTTGGCGGGCGGTGTAGACTGCATCTATCCCAAGGAGCACGCCCAGCTGTATCACATGATACTGGAACACGGCGCGGTTATTTCGGAACAGCCGCCGGGCATCATCGGGCGCGCAGATTTTTATGACGCGCGCAACCGCATCATCGTAGGTCTCGCTTTCGGCGTTCTGTTCGCCGAAGGGATTGAGCGAAGCGGAACAAGCATTTCCCTGCGTCATGCAGAGGGATTCGGACGCGATGTATTTGCGATTCCCGGCTCGCCGACGATAAAGCAGTCGGAGTTACCGAACAAAATTTTGCGTGACGGAGCGATTGTGACCCGCTCAGCGGAAGATATTTTAGAAGAATACTGGAATTATGAGCCGCTATTGGAAAACGGCAAGAGTTTAAAAACTTCACCCCTGACCGCAAGACCGCAATTGACCTACACAGCTGAAAAAAGGCGAACAGCAGAGCCGGTCAAACAGAAAGTAAAACCGACAGAAGTTCCAAAAACAGAAAAACCAAAAATCAATCTGGAATTATTTTCGGAAACAGAGCGTATGATTTTAGAATATTTGTGCCAATCTAATGGAACGGTACATATTGATGATATGATTGCAAACTGCGGTTTAGAAGCCGCACAAGCCGGCGGCTTGCTCACCCTGTTGGAAATGAAGGGGGTCATCAGGCAGCATGCCGGCTCACGATACTCTTTGGCTGAATAACGGAGGTGTAACAGATGGCAACGAAAGAAACAAAAACTACCGCTGCGAAAAAATCTGCTTCAACAAAAACGGCGGCTAAAAAGACTTCTGGGGCAAAGACCACAGCGAAAAAGACATCTGCGAAGAAGAAAAATCTGGTGATTGTGGAATCACCCGCAAAAGCAAAGACCATTAAAAAATATTTGGGAAGCGGCTACAATGTTACTGCGTCAATGGGACATCTGCGCGACTTGCCCAAAAGCCAGCTTGGCGTAGATGTGGAAAACAATTTTGAACCGAAATATATTACCATTCGCGGCAAAGGCGATTTGATTGCGGCGCTGAAAAAAGAAGCAAAGAAGTCGGACAAAATTTATCTGGCAACTGACCCCGACCGCGAAGGGGAAGCTATTTCGTGGCATTTGGCAAAGCTTTTGGAAGTAGACGACACCTCCGCTTGCCGCGTCACTTTTAACGAAATCACCGAGAGCGCGGTCAAAGAGGCAATGAAACAGCCGCGCACAATAGACCTTGACTTAGTAGACGCGCAGCAGGCGCGGCGTGTTTTGGACCGAATCGTGGGTTATCAAATCAGCCCTCTGCTTTGGAAAAAGGTTAAAAAAGGTCTTAGCGCAGGACGAGTCCAATCCGTAGCGACCAAATTGGTCGTGGACCGCGAACGGGAGATTGAAGCGTTTATTCCTGAGGAGTACTGGACAATAGACGCGAAATTGACTAACGCGGCGGGTAAGCTGCCCTTTATCGCAAAGTTTTACGGTACGGCAGACGGCAAAAAAATGCCGCTGCCGGATGAGGAAACCGCGAATAGTGTAGCTGCTGTCTTGAAAAAAGCGGAATATGCCGTAAAATCAATAAAAAAGAGCGAGAAAAAGCGCAACCCTGCCCCGCCTTTTACCACCAGTACCCTCCAGCAGGAAGCATCCCGCAAGCTGGGATTTACCGCGCGCCGCACCATGATGGCGGCACAGCAGCTTTACGAAGGTGTGGACATCAAGGGCAAAGGCAGTGTCGGTTTGATTACCTATATGAGAACGGATTCTCTGCGCATTGCAGCAGAAGCACAAACCGAGGCGAGAGGATATATTGCCCGCACATTCGGTAAAGAATTTGTTCCGGCAAAGCCGCGCTTTTACCGCAGTAAAAAAAGCGCGCAGGACGCGCATGAAGCAATCCGTCCCACCTCTACCGCTTACAATCCGGAGCAAATCAAGGATTCACTGAAGCCGGATTTATATAAATTATACCGTCTGATTTGGCAGCGGTTTTTGGCAAGCCAAATGGAATCTGCCGTTTTGGACACGATTCAGGCAGACATTACCGCTGATAAATATTTGCTTCGTGCGACCGGTTCTACCGTGAAGTTTGCCGGATTTATGACACTGTATATTGAAGGCAAGGACGAAGCCGAAGAAAAAGAAGGCAAAATCCCGCCTTTAGAGGAAGGGCAGCCGCTCAAGCTGAAAGAGCTGACCCCCGACCAGCACTTCACTCAACCGCCGCCACGTTACACCGAGGCGACGCTGGTAAAGACTATGGAGGAGGACGGCATCGGACGTCCGAGCACCTACGCGCCGACCCTGACCACGATTACCGCGCGCGGCTATGTTGCACGCGAAGGGAAAGCGCTCTATCCAACCGAGCTTGGTACGATTGTCACCGATTTGATGACGGAACACTTCAAGGACATTGTGGACGTAGATTTTACCGCCAACATGGAGGAAAAGTTAGATACCATCGAAGAGGGAACGAACGAGTGGAGAAAGGTCATCAAAGACTTTTACGACCCGTTTGAAGTGACGCTTCATAAGGCAGAAGAAGAAATCGGAGATATTGAAATCAAAGACGAGGTTTCCGACATTCCCTGTGAGAAATGCGGCAGAATGATGGTTTACAAACAGGGACGGTTTGGCAAATTTCTTGCCTGCCCCGGCTTTCCCGAATGCCGCAACACCAAATCCATCGCGCAGGAACTGGGCGTAGACTGTCCGGAATGCGGCGCAAAAGTTTTGGTGCGCAAGTCACAAAAAGGCAAAACCTATTACAGTTGTGAACGTCAGCCGGAATGCGGATTTATCTCGTGGGATGAACCGACCAAGGATAAATGCCCGCAGTGTGGCGGTGTGATTTACAAAAAACGTCCGTTCCGCGGCAGAGGTCCGATTCGGCAAGTATGCGGCAATAAGGAATGCGGATATGAGGTGCCGCGCGAGAAAAAAACTGCGGCAACAAAAACGAAAGGTTAAAAAATATGAAAATTAAAGTAATAGGCGCAGGTCTGGCAGGCTGTGAAGCCGCGTGGCAATTGGCACAGCGCGGTATTTCTGTCACACTGTATGAAATGAAGCCCGCAAAATTCAGTCCGGCGCATACCAGTCCAAACTTTGCGGAACTGGTATGCAGTAATTCTCTGCGCGCGGATGGCATTCATAACGCCGTTGGCTTGCTGAAAGAGGAAATGCGGCGGTTGGGTTCGCTGATTATGGAATGCGCAGACACAACCAAAGTTCCTGCCGGCGGTGCGCTGGCGGTTGACCGCGAGGGATTTTCCGCCATGGTGACGCAAAAGATAAAAGAGCACCCGCTCATTTGCGTTACCGAGGAGGAGATCACCTCCATTGATACGGAAGAGGACACGATAATTGCGGCAGGACCGTTGGCGTCCGACGCTTTAGCGGAGGAAATCGCAAAGCTTACCGGACGGGAATCGCTGAACTTTTTTGATGCAGCCGCGCCGATTGTCAGCTTTGAAAGTATCAATATGGAACGCGCCTTTCGTGCGGCGCGGTACGGCAAGGGCGGCGCAGACTATATCAACTGCCCCATGACAAAAGAGGAATATCTCGCGTTTTGGCGAGAATTGGTCGCGGCAGAAGCTGCGCCTGTTCACGGCTTGATAGACAAACCAAAGGTGTTTGAGGGCTGTATGCCGATTGAGGTCATGGCGGCGCGCGGCGAGGACACCATGAGGTTTGGACCGCTGAAACCCGTCGGATTGACCGACCCGCACACAGATACCCGTCCTTACGCGGTGGTGCAATTGCGGCAGGACAACGCCGCGGGCAGTATGTATAATATCGTAGGATTTCAAACACATTTGAAATTCGGGGAACAGAAACGGGTGTTTTCCATGATTCCGGGGCTGGAGCAAGCGGAATTTGTGCGTTACGGCGTGATGCACCGCAATACATATCTGAATTCTCCGCAGTTATTGAATGAACGGTATCAGATGCGGCAATATCCCCATCTGTATTTTGCCGGACAGATTACCGGCGTGGAGGGCTATGTGGAATCCGCGTCCTCCGGACTGCTGGCGGGGATTTATGCCGCCGCACAACTAAAAGGGGAAGCGACACCCATTTTTTCAGCACATACGGCAATCGGCGCACTGGCGCATTACATATCGAATCAAAGCGTGACGGATTTTCAGCCGATGAATGTGAATTTCGGAATTTTAGAGGATTTGGGCGTGCGCATTAAAGATAAAAAGGAAAAGGCGGAGCGGTTTGCGCAACGCAGCCTTTCGGAGATAGAAGCAATCAAAGCATTTGAATTTTGATGGATTCAAGTGCTTTCTTTTTTAAGAACATTTTTGAAAATTTTCTTTACAACTTTTTATATTTTAATATGTTACTTTCTGTGTGTACAGAAAGTAACCAAAGATACACTTGGGGACACCCCAAGACCCCGTGCGCCGTACGGCGCTAAGTACGCCTGCGGCTCCCTTGCGGCGCAAGCGCCGCGAGTCCTCCAAGGTATGGTAACTATTCCATTTAGATGCTCTTACATCAAAATCATTTTTACCATACGACAGAGGAATCCGCGGCGTAGCCGCGCAGAGGGGGTGGTCAAGGAGGGGTCTTTCCCCCCTCCTTGTGCCGCCAACAGGGTTCCCAAAAAGTCCTGCGCAAAGCGCGTGACTTTTTGGGAAGAGGAGACGCAAGGCAGTGGGCGTATATTTTTGCGCTCTTGGCAAAAATGGAGCTTAACGTACTTTGCGTCGACGAGGTTCGTTTCTGGGCGAACAGAAAATGAACATATTTAAATATAAAAATATACTTGACTTTTGGGTGGCATATGTTATAATATATTTGTACGGCAAAAGTGAGGTGATGACATGCCGTCAAAAAAAATGGGACGTCCGACTGATAATCCGCGCCCTCACAAGCTAAATGTCAGAATTAACGACAGCAATAAAAAGATTTTAGAAGATTATTGCTCAAAAGAAAAGGTTAATCGAACAGAAGCGGTGGAACGTGCGATTAAAAAGCTAAAAGATGACCTTAAATAAAAAGTGGCAGAAACAGCCCACTCCGCAAAAGTAACTGTTTCCGCCCACGCACAGCCGTCTTGCAAGACAGCGTACATAAATATTATACACTGTGTACCTCCTGTTTGCAAGTGGTTGTGAGTAAAAAATTATTCACGAAAGGATTTTCACTCATGATACTCAGACAATTAAACAAAAGCAAATTTGATTACTTTCAAGAACAATTAATTCAAAAAGCGCAGCAAAACCCGCTGAGCGCCGCCTTTCATGTACCCATGACCGTGAATCATCGGGAATATCTGTTAAAAGTGCAGCCTACAACAAAGTGCAGAATCGCAGTTCTGCAAGCTTTAATGATTGAAAGAGAATTAGACGAGGGTATTGTACACACCTTAATCACAAATAACAAAATTTTGCTTGCCCTGTTTGAGCTTTTACTCTTTCAAGGCGCGGCATAAAAACAGGGGCGGTTCTTCATGAATCGCCCCTGTTTTATACGCTATTGAATTTCCGCTACAGTAATAATATCCAATTCCTTTTGCTCCATATGCTGCAAAACAATGTCCGCCATCGCGCTGACCGTATCCATCGAAGTCAGCAATGTGACCGAACATTCCGAACTGGTACGGCGAATCTTAAAGCCGTCGCTGTTCTTGTCATTTCCTTTTTTCGGAATATCGATAATCAAATCGACCACGCCGCTGCGGATAATATCCAACACATTCGGCACGCCCTCCGAAATCTTCTTTGCGACCTGAACCTCCAAGCCGTTTTCCTGCAAGAATTTCGCAGTACCCGCTGTCGCGATAAAACGGCAGCCGATAGACGCGAACTTTTTGGCAACCGGCAGGAAAGCCTCCTTGTCTCTGTCGCGCACGGTAGCAAGAATGGTGCTGCCCGCCTTAGGTAATGTGACGCTTGCGCCGACAAAACCTTTATACAGGGACTCTTCAAAATTATGTCCCACGCCCAAAACTTCACCGGTAGAACGCATCTCCGGTCCAAGGCTAACCTCGACCATAGGTAATTTTTCCGTCGAGAATACCGGCACTTTTACCGCAACCATGTCGGTCTCGGGGCTGATGCCGCTTGTGTAGCCCATATCTTTTAATGTTTCGCCCAACATGATACGCGTTGCCAACTCAATCACCGGCACGCCCGTAACCTTGGTAATATAAGGCACGGTACGGGAAGAACGCGGATTTACTTCAATAATATACAGTTCTCCCTCGAACTCAATAAACTGAATGTTAATCATGCCGATAACTTTCAGCGCAACCGCAATACGGTGGGTAACGTCCATAATACGCGCCTTAATTTCGTCCGAAACGTTCTGCGGCGGATAGATGGAAATACTGTCGCCGGAATGAATGCCCGCGCGTTCCAAATGCTCCATAATACCCGGAATCAGTACATCCGTGCCGTCACAAATCGCGTCAACCTCCAATTCCCGTCCGCCGAGGTAACGGTCAATCAACACAGGATTTTTGGAATCCTTTTTGAACGCGTCCTCCAAATAAAGCACCAATTCCTGCTCGTTGTGGGTGATTTCCATTCCCTGACCGCCCAAAACATACGAGGGACGAACAAGCAACGGATAGCCAAGCTGTTCCGCCTGCGCGATACCGGACTGAATATCCCATACCGCCTTGCCCTTGGGACGCTTAATATTCAACTCTTCCAAGAGGTCGTCAAATTTTTCTCTGTCCTCCGCCGCGTCAATCTGCTCCGGCTGAGTGCCGTAAATCGGCACATTCATATCCCGCAGGAAGTTCGCCAGTTTGATAGCGGTCTGTCCGCCAAACTGCAAGATAACGCCATCCGGTTTTTCCAGTTCAATAATGTTATACACATCTTCTTCCGTCAGCGGCTCAAAATACAGCTTGTCTGAGGTGTCGAAGTCCGTGCTGACTGTCTCCGGATTGTTGTTAATAATAATCGTCTCTACGCCCTGTTTTTTAAGCGCTAAAACGCTGTGCACACTACAGTAGTCAAACTCAATGCCCTGCCCGATACGAATCGGACCCGAACCGATAACCAGCACTTTACGCTTGTCGGACGGAGACGCCTCGTTCACTTGGTCATACGTGGAGTAATAGTAAGGGGAAACCGCCTCAAACTCACCCGCGCAGGTATCAACCATCTTGTACACAGGCAGAATGTTCTGTTGCTTGCGCAGTTTGTAAACTGCGTCCGCCGGACAACCGAGCAATTCCGCCATGCCCTTGTCGCTGAACCCTTTCATCTTATACTCGCGCATCATCTCCGGAGTAATGTCCTCTAACTTATACTTTTTCAGATTTTCTTCCATCAAAACGATGTTTTCTATCTTTTTAATAAAGAACGCATCCATACCGGTCAATTCGCAAATCTTTTCCATACGGTAATTGCGGCGTATCATCTCCGCAATATCAAACAACCGCTCGTCGTCCGGAATCTGTACCCGCCGTTTCAACTCGTCCAAGCTGCGTTCCTTAGAAGATTGCCGCTCCAACGTGTACTGTTTAATCTCCAGAGAGCGTACGCCCTTGAGCAATGCCGCCTCCATATTGTTCGCGATAGACATTACCTCGCCAGTTGCCATCATCTTGGTTCCCAGTGTGCGCTTCGCGCCGAAGAATTTATCAAATGGCCACTTCGGAATTTTAATGACACAGTAGTCAATCGTCGGCTCAAAGCAAGCAAAGGTTTTGCCTGTCACCGCGTTTTTAATCTCGTCCAGATTGTAACCCAACGCAATATTTGCCGCGATTTTCGCAATCGGGTAGCCTGTCGCCTTGGACGCCAGCGCGGAGGAACGGCTCACGCGCGGGTTGATTTCGATAACCACATATTCAAAACTCTCCGGATCAAGCGCGAACTGCACGTTACAGCCGCCCTTGATTTCAATAGAGTTAATGATATCCAACGCCGCCGTACGCAGCATCTGATATTCCTTATCCGCCAAAGTCTGCGCGGGCGCAACAACAATACTGTCGCCGGTATGTACGCCGACCGGGTCAATGTTTTCCATACTGCAAACCGTGATACAACTGCCCTGCGCGTCACGAATCACTTCAAATTCAATCTCTTTCCAGCCGCGGATACATTTTTCAATCAAAACCTGCCCGACACGGCTGAGGTGTAAACCTTGGGTTGCGATTTCTCCCAATTCTTCCTCGTTCTCGGCAATGCCGCCGCCCGTGCCGCCCAGTGTGTAAGCAGGGCGAACGATGACAGGGTAGCCGATTTCTTTTGCGAACTCGAACGCATCCTCTACCGTGTTGACAATCTCACCCTTAATCATGGGCTGGTGGGTGCGCTCCATCAGCTTTTTGAAGCTCTCTCTGTCCTCGCCTTCCTTGATGGATTCAATAGAAGTACCGATGACCTTCACGCCGTATTTATCCAAAATTCCCTTATCGTAAAGCTCGCAGGAAAGGTTCAACCCCGTTTGACCGCCCATGCCGGCAATCAAACTGTCAGGACGCTCCTTTGCGATAACTTTTTCCAAAAATTCTATGGTCAGCGGCTCAATATAGGTCTTGTCCGCCATGCCGCGGTCTGTCATAATGGTTGCGGGGTTGCTGTTGACCAAAACGACCTCCGCGCCGTGCTCTTTCAGAGTTTGACACGCCTGCGTACCCGAATAGTCGAATTCCGCCGCCTGCCCGATTACAATCGGTCCCGAACCGATAACCAATACTTTTTTAATGCTGTTGTCTCTTGGCATATCTGTACCCCCTCTATTTCAACTTCAAAAATTCGTCAAACAAATGTGCGGTGTCCAAAGGTCCGGGCGATGCTTCCGGATGGAACTGCACGCTTGCAATATCCAGTGTTTTATGACGGATACCCTCGACCGAATTATCGTTGACATTGATATAAGTTGCCTCTACATCCTCCGGCAAATCGCAGACAACAAAATTATGATTCTGTGAGGTAATATAAATCCGTCCTGTTTTCACGTCTTTCACGGGGTGATTGCCGCCGTGATGACCGAACTTCAATTTCTGTGTGTTACACCCTACCGCAAGAGAAATCAGCTGATGTCCCATGCAGATACCGCGGATAGGCAGCTTGCCGACCAATGCTTTAATGGTTGCCAAAGTGTCCGGCACATCTTGCGGGTCGCCCGGTCCGTTGGAAACAAAGAGCATATCCGGCTGAACGGCGAGAATTTCCTCCGCTGTCGCGCTTGCAGGGAATACCGACAGTTTACAGCCGCGCGCCTTTAAGTCGCGCAGAATCCCTGTTTTTGTTCCCAAATCAAGAAAGGCAACGTGCGTTCCCTTTCCGTCAATCACATACGGCGCTTTCGCCGTCACTCTTGCAATGACGTCACTGTTATCCAGACTGTCCAGCCGTGTCTGAATTTCCGATTCAGACAGCTTGTCCGCCTGTGTGGTAATGATACCTTTCATAACGCCGTGGTCACGCAGCGCGCGGGTCAGGGCGCGGGTGTCAATTCCCTCCAAGCCGAGTACGCCCTGCTGTTTTAAATAACCGTCCAAATCCATCTCCGTGCGGAAATTGTTCGGGTAATCGCACTTTTCACGCACGACAAATGCTGTCAGCGCAGGTTTTTCTGATTCATTATCCTCCAAGTTAATGCCGTAATTGCCAATCAACGGATAAGTCATCGTCACAATCTGTCCCGCAAAAGACGGGTCAGTCAATTCCTCCTGATAACCTGTCATACCTGTGGCAAAAACCACTTCGCCCACTACGTCGTGAATGTCACCAAACGCATATCCCGAAAAACGCATTCCGTTCTCCAGTATCAATACTGCCGCTGTTCTCTCCATATTTTCTCCTCCTCTTCCTTTCCGTGCCAAAGGCACAAATACATTACAAACTTCTGCCGGAAATAAAATCATTCAGGCTTTCAGGCAAAAAGAAAGGACGATTGAAAAACAAAAATGTTTTTCAATGTCCTGATTAACTAAAATAGAAAATAGATGTCCCGTGAAATGTTGCGGGATATAACGGAGAACCGGGAACTATGTCACAATATTTTAATTTGCAGTACATACTTATCGCGCTCTCCTTTCATAGCATTTTTATTATTGTACCATTTCTGCCGCCGCTTGTCAAGTGGTTAAAGGAGATATTTTTGAAACATTACCTGCATTTAAAATTTAATCAAATGGGAGGCGCGTGCGCCGCTCTCCGCTCAATCTTTGCAAAAAGCAGGAGCAAAACCTTTTTGGGCTTTGCTCCTGCTTTTTACGATTCGGTTATTGCCTTTTTACAGTCCGCACAGATAAAGCGTTTTTTCGACGTGCACGAAAACTCCGTTAACTTCTCAGGCGTACCACAAACGGCACACTGCGGAACGATTTTTGACTTTTCTATGATTATCGCATTATCTCTGAAGGAAATATCCACAACATCCCTCGCCTGTACCCCTAATTTGTCTCTGACCTCTCTCGGTAAAACCACTCTGCCCAATTCGTCCAGTTTTCTTTTTGTAATGTTTTCCATGTTTATTCTCTCCTTTTCTGTAAAATAATTTTTCCTTTGTCATTACAATACAAATTATACCATAAAATTACATAAAAGTAAATGCTTAAAACATTACAAATAATGTAATTTACATCTTATAATTTTGTGCAAAAGCACTATACTAAATATTATAAGCATTAGTCACGATGTATAGGAGCAATTATATGAAGAGATATAGCAAGGAAAAAGCCGAAATTGGTGCAAGAATAAGCGAAATAAGACAAAAACGAAAAATAACTCAGGAAAAATTAGCAGAAAAAGCAGGTATATGCAACGGACAGCAAATGAGTGCTATCGAGCGTGGGACGGCAGGGCTTTCTCTTGCACGATTTAAGGATGTTTGCAAGGTGCTTGACACAGAAGCCGATTATCTGCTGTTCGGCGTGACCGCCGCCGGCACGGAAACCGTTTTGCATGAGTATATCGAGAAAATGACGCCCGAACAATTAGCAGGGTTGATAGACCTTGTAAAAATCTATGCCAAATCCTGCGGAATTGAGGAAAAATAAAGGAATGTAACACTCGGTCTAATTGCACCGTTTTTACATTCCCTTTTTATTTATACTGAAAATAAGCACACAAAAAGCGCAGGAACACGTCCTGCGCTTTTTTGTCACAACTTACGCAATTGTTACGTTTGCGGCCTGTGGGCCACGGCTGCCATCAACGATGTCGAAAGTAACCTGCTGGCCTTCCTCTAAGGTCTTATAGCCATCTGCCTGAATTGCAGAAAAATGTACAAATACATCATCTCCGCCCTCTACCGAGATAAAACCAAAACCTTTTGAAGCGTTAAACCATTTTACAGTACCCTGATTCATTAGGAGCACCTCCTTAAACAGATAATCGTTCTGTAGTTACCGAAAAAACAAAAATTCCACATTTTCGGATCATCATTCAGCTTACTTGATTCTCCAAAAATGTGAAACCAGTAAATACATGATCCTTATTCTAATACTTCGACAGTATATCATCATTTCAAAAGAATGTCAAGCATTTATTTATGTTTTTTTAACAAAAAAGCATTTTATTGGCAAGTGTCAACTATCACACTTTCATAAAATCGTATTTTTCAACAAAAAATTTCTTTTTTCGTCCTAAATTTTTGTCTTTGCAAGAAAAGAAGAAAAAATCCTGCAAGGAGGAATCCCCTCCTTGCAGGATTTCACTAATCATTCAAAGAATTACTCAACAATCTTTGTTACAACGCCGGAACCAACAGTTCTGCCGCCTTCGCGGATAGCGAAACGGAGACCTTCCTCCATAGCGATTTTAGCAGTCAACTCAACGTTCATGGTTACGTTGTCACCGGGCATACACATTTCAACGCCGTCCGGTAATTCAACTACGCCGGTAACGTCAGTTGTTCTGAAATAGAACTGCGGACGATAGTTGGAGAAGAACGGGGTATGACGTCCGCCTTCTTCCTTAGTCAGGACATAAACCTCACCCGTAAACTTGGTGTGCGGGGTGATGCTGCCCGGCTTAGCCAAAACCTGTCCTCTTTCGATTTCGTCTCTCTGAACACCACGGAGCAATGCACCGATGTTGTCACCAGCCTGAGCCTCGTCCAAAGTCTTTCTGAACATCTCGATACCGGTTACAACAACTTTTCTGGTTTCGTCAGACAAACCAACCATTTCAACTTCTTCACCAACGTTGAGGATACCTCTCTCAACTCTACCGGTAGCAACTGTACCACGGCCGGTGATGGTCATAACGTCCTCAACAGGCATCAAGAAAGGCAGGTCGCTCTTTCTCTCAGGAGTCGGGATGTAGCTGTCAACAGCAGCCATCAACTCGTGGATACAAGCATATTCCGGAGCACTCGGGTCTGTGGAAGAAGATTCCAAAACCTGCAAGCCGGAACCCTTAACGATCGGAATATCGTCACCCGGGAACTCATACTCGGAAAGCAGTTCTCTGATTTCCATTTCAACGAGTTCGAGCAATTCCGGATCGTCAACCTGATCAGCCTTGTTCATGAATACAACGATATAAGGAACGCCAACCTGACGGGAGAGCAGGATGTGCTCTCTTGTCTGAGCCATAGGACCGTCAGAAGCAGCACAAACGAGGATAGCGCCGTCCATC